>JAABUT010000581.1_pt1 | contig 55413 bp, 53 predicted proteins | sample 5559281 | NCBI WGS metagenome assembly JAABUT01 (sample SAMN10711880, study PRJNA513359) | rock metagenome | isolation source: Antarctica rocks | place: Antarctica: Victoria Land, Ricker Hills nord | collected 2016-01-04
GATGCTCAATCAGATAATTCTTCATCTTTTGAAGCTTGTAGTCAAACATATGATAAAGACAACTTCAAGAAAATGTTCTTTCGTCGATTAACTCAATTTTTTGATCATAGAGATGATGAAAAGATAGTTGATCAGTCATTGCTCAATTCAACACGTCTAAATAGTCATGATATTTCAAAGAAAGCTTAGCTTTGACTTCTTTCAAGATTTCTTCGTGTGAAAGCTCTTGTAGATTTACATCTTCAAGTTAATTTCTAGCTGTTTTTAGAAGTCTATCAATTTTCGTGATGATAATCGCGAAAGTAGTCACATTCAACCGTTTGACTAGTGATCTATATGCTGCAGCCTTTATTATTGCTATGTTCATTGAATCAAAAGACGAAGCGAAGTTGACTGAATTAAATGATTTCACGATTTTACTGAATGAAGATGACTTCTTGCTGAGTTGAACGATAACAGAAGAAATAAATCTTCTTAGTATTTGAGTAGAGATTGAACTCTTCTGTTCTATCGCGATTTTCTTGCTCAAAAGAACAGTTGAATGAGCTTTGATAAAAGCTTTGATATAAGCTTCGAAACTAGAAAATTGAAGACAATCATCTTTCATATCAATAGTTATCTCGATCTTGTTCATTCATGTTTTTTCAAGAATCATCTGATGTTGATCTAATCAAGTGATCAGCATAAAGACGAAACGTTTCATATGATCTTGAACAGTTAGATTTGAATAAATCACATGAGTAATGAGCTTTTTTACATAATGATCATCAAATTTCCTTATTGATTTGAGCTTGATTAAAGATAAAGATTCAATTTGCAAATGATCACAAACATTCTGCGCGATTAATTCATCAATGAATGAATAGTCAGCTGCTTCAGTGTCAATCAATGACTTTAATAAGTATCTAATTTCATTTCTAGATAGTACATATTCAGTAGTCAAAGATTTTGAAGCAAAGAGATCATTTAAGCTGCTCATTGTTGAAGAAATTAACACATCTTTCATTGCATCTTTGATGAAAGTCACTAGTTTTTTGTCTCATTCTTCGATTTCTCTGTAAATAATTTCTTCTCTTCTTTTGACATGATGATTTTATTGAGACAAGAGTTGAATGCATGAAATGTTAAAGTACTAATTTTCAGCTGAGAGCAGTTCTTTGAAAGATGACTAGATACTTTGCAGTTGAAGCAGATGATTGACATTCTTGATTGTTCAGATTCAAAGATGAAAAAAGTAATGAGTTGAACATAGCTAGTAGTTGAGACTGAAGCTGATTTCAATGAAGAAACAAAACATTTTTTCGAAGCTGTTATTGATTTGACTGTTCATTGCTCATCATGTAGCTGATAATTAACTCATTGTTTATTATTCACATCTTGAAGAAAGATCTTGAGCTTATCAAGTGAGTTAAACTCTATGAGGCAAACTGACAACACATTCTGAAGACAATTGTTGATTTTATTCTGAATGTCGTTCATTAAAGTGATATTATTGTAGTTCAGAAAGCTGAATATTCTAGTGAATTCTGAATAGAAAGAGCTGAAGAGCTTGTTGAGCTGCTTCAGAGTGACGTATTTGCAATGACACTTTCAAATCAGATTCTGATCTTCATAAATTTCTTTCAAATGTTTCAGTAGCTTTGATAGTGACTGATAGAGTGAGAAAGCATCAACATGATGCTTTGCATAAATTTACTGATCAGCATCATCTTCTAGTCTGAAAATCACATAGACAATATAAATCTTTTCAGTAAAGTAATGATTCGCGTTGACATCAAGCTTGTCAGTTATTTTGATGTTTCATGTCTTTCAGATAAAGTCATCTGTTTTGATGAAGATGAGTGAATTCAAAAGCTTAATGAACTTGTGATAATCATTTTTGTTATCAGATAGAGTAGAAGATTCTCATTGAAAGCGAGCTTCTTTCTGATTGACTTGTTGCTCAGCTGACTGAGTATCTTGACGAGACATAAATCAATCAGCTTGACGTTGTTTCACTCTGAAGTTCAATCACTCGCCTTGCAGTTGATTGATCTTTTTCTCTAGCTCATTGTTTTTATCAAAAGCAACTTCTAGTTGTTTCGCTCTCTTTTTGTGATTGTCTTGTACAAGAAGTTAGTGTTCATTGAGTTGTAAAGTCAAGTCTCTTTAACTTCAAAGCTCATTCAGCATATTGATGACTTCATTGAGTTAATTGTTGATTCAATGAAACAGTTGTTTTTCAATTAGACTGATCACGTCAAGTCGAGTACTTGAGTTCAAGTCAAGTACTCGACTCGTCAAGACTCAATTCAAGTCAGAATTCTTGATTCAAGTATTCAAGTTGAGTTGAAATGTTCAACTTAAGTATTTAAGTTGAGTCAGAGAATTGAAATTGAGTATCGACTTGAAATTTTCGATTCAACTCGTCAAGTGTTAAAGATCGATCTAGAGCAAGTCATAGAAGTGTCATTTAACTAATAGATAAATGCTAAGAAAGAAAAGTATCTACAGAAAAGAACTCGATTTTTATATGTATGTTTCTCAGCTCTGTGCTAGACTCGATTGAGTTAACGTCTTACACATATGATGCAGAAACTCAATGACATCATCTTTAGATCAGATTCTTGCTAGACTCAATTAGAATGAAATCAGACGAAGACTAGTTGAAGAATAGACGAAGACTAGAATCGTAACATCAAGACATGAAGATAGATAGATAAATGTTTTATTATGACTCTCTATTATGACTTTCTACCATGACTTTCTATCAAATAACCTTCATGTTTTTCTATCATGACTTTTCTTCATGACTTTCTATCAAACAGTCTTCATAGTTTCTCGTTATGACTTTCTATCATAGTTCTCTATCAAAGTTCTCTACCAAATAATCTCAATGTTTTTCTTCATGTTTTTCTTCATGTTTCTCTTCATGTTTTCCTTTATGACTTTCTATCAAAAAGGTAATGCAAAAAGGTAATGCAAAGGCGATAAACCGGAAAAATTTCTATATTTAGCTCTCTTGATGTCATTTTCGATTTCTTGACGAGTTGAGTTGAAAACTCGAATCAAGTATCGACTTAAGATCGATATCAGACTGAGTCAGAATGTTGAAATTGAGTATTTGAGTTAAGTCAGAAGATTGATATCAAGTACTTGAGTTGAGTCAGAAGATTGATATCAAAACTCGACTTGATGATCAGTTTATTTTCAATGTTTATGTTTCATGCAATGACAGCTTTCTTAGCTTCGACTGAAGCATTGATGAGTAGAAGTAAAACTCTTCTATTGACAGTGCTTCTAAGCAGATGAGTTGTTTAAAACTCAACTGACTTGACGTTGCATGTCATGATGAGAGAAGATAGAAGTTGTTGAGATAAGAGTAAATGAGAGATTAATGTTTTGAATTGATGTTTTTTGATGAGTGAAAATTCAAAGAATTTCTTGTGAATTTCAGATAATAATTGAGTGCTTTATTCAAAGAATTTCTTGCGAATAGAATGATGAAAATGAGTGTAGAATCAAAGAATTTCTTGTGATCTAAAATGATAGTGCAAATTTGAAGAATTTCTTGCAAATTTTCCTTACTAAATAGATTGTTTCGTATTATTTATTCATTGATAGCAGAGTAGTAAATGATGAGCATTTATCTAATGTTAGAGATCTGTCTAGAGCGAGTCAGATAAAAGTGTCATTTAACTAAAAGATAAATGCTAAGAAAGAAAGATAGCTACAAAAAAGAAGCTGACTACATATGTGTGTTTCTCAGTCAACGCTAAACTCAATAAAAACTAGTCAAGATGACAAAGTGAAAATAAATCTGACAAGGCTAGAAGACTGAGTCTGACAAGGCTAGAATCATGACATGCATCATCATGAAGTATATTTGCTTACTTGTTGTCATTAATGAGTCTCAAGTAAACTCAATGATTGTCTGCATGATCTTTTGTTTAATCACTAGTTTTGCTTCAATATGATGCATGTGAGTTACTCATTTCAGCTTGAAGTTCAATTGAACTTTCAAGATTCTGATATTTAATTTCAAGTTAATCTAATGTTTCATCAACTTTACATCAACTTTCATATTGTATTATTTAGAAGTTTTTATAAAGTGAATCAATTCATGCTTTGTCATTGAGAATTTGATATCATGCGTTTTTGATCACTGTTTGCATTTATCATAAATCTCGTTAAGAACTTTGCAATTGCATTTTATAAACTCTTTGTATATTAAGATATTAACATCATTCATGAAGTCTGTAAAGCTAGTTCTTAACTTGATGTTATCACATACTTCTAACAAGTTTGCATTGTAAAACAAATATAATATTGATGATAGTAAAGAATCTTGTGATATGTCAATGTTCATGCTGCATTTCTTCGTCATGTAATCATCAATTGTGATCATGATGCATTGATCTTTTAAAAAGTTCTTCACAAACTTGAGAAATAGTCTAGAAACTTTTCTCTTCTTCATGTTGTGTAAAAGTTTGCTGTGCATCACATTGTCAAATGCACTCTTCTCATTTAAACTCAGCAATGAAACTATTTTTCTTCTCATGTCACTTTACACAGTATATATCTTTTTTATAATTAGTTGCAAAGTTGTATCTATTAATCTGTGCTTGCAAGCTCTCATCTGAATATTCAATATTAAGTTGTAAGCTTTTATGATATTTTACAGATGTTCAAATACAATGAACTTCAATATTTTGCTTAATGTGTTGAGTAGCACAATTGATTTATATATTTTTGTGTTAAAGTAATCTTTCTTATTTGACTTTTGCATCATTATTGTAATTGCACTCTTGAACTGAGTTGACTGTATTTTCTTCTGTAAACATTTTTTAAAGAGAAAGCATACTTGTTTTGATACATCATTAACAAGTCTGCGCATTATTCTATTTATGTATCTTGTATGTCTTAACATTTTGTCAAATGTCGCTTTGTAAATAATGTTGCAATCATGCACTTTGAGTTAGTCTAACATAGATCATGTCAGACTATCATAGACTAGTATAGAGCTGATGTTGACACGCTAGCAACCTAGCGTGTCTTCGTGAGTAAAACTCATGATGTGTTGCATCTTCTTTCTTCTTCAGCTTTGAACTTCTAGTTAGAATATACTCATATGATTCGCTTTATGCAGACTCATAACATTAGTTCAAAGCTTATTAATCTTGCTATTGACGTGTAGATGATATAAAAACAAGCTACATCATTTAAACTTGAATCAGAATTGAAATCAGAAGATTGAGCTCAAAAGATTCATTAGAAATCAAGAAATTTCTAGAACAGAACAGAAGAACATGAATGCGTTGCTCTAGACTAACTTTTTACTGAGCTCGTCATTAAAACAGAAGAACAGAAGAACATGAACATGTTATTTTAGAATTGAAATCAGAAATTTCAGTTGAATTTTAATCAGCAATTTTCTACTCACACAATGACTAGAAGCACAGAATTAGAATCAGAATCAGTGAGCATTGCTCACTACAAACTTCAAAATGCTGAAAGAGAATCACTTTTATCACAGAATCAAACAACATCAGAAGAAGAAGACACGAATGTGTCATTGAATACAGAAGAAGAGAACATGAACATGTTGCTCTTCAATCACAAAATGATCAAGATCAGCATCAGCACTGAATTGAATGCTTGAATAAGCACTCATAAAGCAAACGATCTCGTTGTCTTTATCAAGTACATATGTTAACAGCATGACATTGAAATCAAGATTCACAATGACATGATTCAGATGTTGAATGACATCAACAAGATCAACATTGAATTGAAAGCTATCAACATTAAGTTGAAAGCTACACAGATAACGTTGAACGTTGTTCAAATATATTTACAGAAAGAGATGAAGAAAAAGAACGTAATTATACATCATCTAGAAGCAACATCAAGTCGATTAAGCACTTTGATTTTGAAAGATTGATTCTTGAAGTCAATTAAGCTATCTGATCTGTCTCTGTTTGAAGATTCAAGACAGAATGTGAATAATTAATTGTCTTGAATGCAAAACAAGCTGAAGATGAACAAGAAACATTTTTCTATTGAAGAAATAAAGATTGCATATGTGAAAAGTTGAGTCAGTGAAACGATGATCAAACACATAGCACTCAGAATGAGAAACATGATCACGAACTCATTTCTTGAAGCAGAAAAGATACTGTTGATCATAAATAAAATGTACGATGATCTCAATCAACATTACATGACTCAATAACAGTTCTTGAAGCTGTATTAAAACAAGATCTTCTTTCATGAATTTTAAATGAAATTTCAGAAACTTAGTGTAAAACTAGAATACAATAATAAAACTTTACTAAATAATTTTCAGCATAAGATTAGCTCAGATCTTCAGCGAGTTATGATCAATGAACAAACTATGAATTTGAATGAATTCGTTGACATCTGCATGCAAGTCAACGTTCGATTGACAAAATTAAATGCTCAATTAGCTTTCAAGACATTAATGACTCAAGTTACTCACTTTATCACTAGCATCTTGATGATGATTACTACTGCGATCTCAACTTCAATCTTTGCATGAAAGAAACTCAGAATATTGAACGTTGATTTTGCTAAAGAGAAGTTGTTTAAAAAAGAACTCTGCTTCAAATGCAAGAAATCAGAACATAAAGCACATGACTGTCTTGAATCAGCTTAAATGCATGAAATTGCAACGAATTTGAAAAACGACTTGTCTTCGTCAAAGTAGTGACTGAGAGCAATATACTTATATTCTGCTTCATCAGCATGTTTGATGATTCATTTAATTTCAAGTCGTTCATTGTTGACATCATCTTAAGTAGTCTAGAAAAGATATTCAGATTTCTCACTTTGATAAATACTGAAGTCATTGACATGACTTTTATTGATGAATCTTTGATGTCAAAGCTATGTGAATGCTTTGATATTCAATCAATATCGCTGTCAAAATCAAAGTTGATTCAATCGTATGATGAAACTTTTGATTGAAAGTCGATTACATACACTCTGTATACATTGATCATGATACAAGAACACAAGAATGAAATGATGTTTTTATTAATAACTCATCTAAATCAACATAAAATAATCATTGAAAATCTTTAATTGAAAAGAAATCAAATGTTGATAGATTCTGCAAATGATTAATTAATATCATCATTGAAGATTTGAACATCAAAATCTGTTGTTTTGAAAGTAAGCAGTCAATCAGCATTTCACAAATTTGAATCAAATGAAATCTGTGAAATGAAACAAAAGAACTTGAACTCAATTGTTACATCAACAATCATCTTGAAGAGACTCATGAATCAGAAATCAGTGAATAAATTCATTGAATCTGCTCAATTAATTAAATCTGCTTTCATAGCAAAGCAAAGCACTTAAGTTGATCTCAATCAACTTCACTCATTTCAGTCAATTGAGACAAAGAAACTCGTCAATATTATTATGATTGAAGTCGTTGTATATTGAACTTTAGTCAAGAATAAGAAGATCAAGATTTTTTTCTTGATCATTAGTGAAATCAACAAAGTGCTTAGTTCAGTTGAAGATTTCGCGAAACTGAATGAAATGATCTCTGTCATGTCATTAAATGAACTGAAGAAGAAGTTTTTGATAGTTTATCATGACTTTCTGAATGTTTTTAATAAAGAAAAGACAACGCAGTTAGTTGTCTTTGCATCGATCATATGATTATAAGATTGAATTAAAAGATGAGAATCAATCTTCTAGAAGTCAATTGTATCTCATGTTGAGTCACAAGTTGCAGAAGATCAAGAAGTATCTAGAAGAGAACTTGAAGAAGAAGTTTATTACACTCAGCAAAACTCTCTTCGCTTTGTCAATACTATTTATTGAAAAGAAAGACAATAGTCTTTGCTTTTGCATGAATTATTGAAAACTGAATGCTCTGATCAAAAGAAATCGTTATTCAATACTCTTAATAAACGAAGTACTAGCTTAAATTCAAGACAGTAAGTATCTGACTCAATTCAACATTATCATCACGTTTAATAAACTGCGCATGAGTTCAGAAAGCAAGAATTTGACTACTTTTGTTACTTTCTTTGATGTTTACAAGTATAGAGTAATGCTTTTCAAATTGATCAATGAATTCACGTCTTTTCAGCATTATATCAACGATGTATTGTTTAACTGTCTGCATAAGTTCTGTTAGACATACTTGAATGATATTCTCATTTATAGTAAGATCTTGAAAGAACATAGAACTCATGTGAAAGAAGTGTTAAACAAGCTTCGCGAAGTCAACTTGCAGATAAACATTGACAAGTGCAAATTCAAGATTCAGAAAATCTCGTTTCTTAAACTGTTAATATTTATCAATGATCTGCGAATGAATTCTCGAAAAGTAGATGTGATTCGAAGCTGAAAAGTGTCTCGATCGTTGACTTATGTGCAAATCTTCATTGACTTCTGCAATTTCTATCAACAATTCATAAAGAACTTCTCAAAGATTGTTTGACTCATGATAAAGCTGACTTGAAAAGATCACTTCTTTGAATGAACAGAGATTTGTCAAACAATCTTTGAAAAACTAAAGCAATAAATGACAACAGTCTTCATTCTGAAGCATTTAGACTCAATCAGAAAAGCTATTCTGAAAACTGACTTTTTGAACTATGTCAACGACGAAGTATTGTCTCAGTATGATGATAAAGACATTCTACATTCAGTGATCTTCAATAGCAAGAACATGATTTTCGCAGAATGCAACTACGAGATTTATGACAAGAAACTGCTGATCATCATTTGCTGCTTGAAGCATTGACATTTTGAATTGAAATGTACGAATATTTTAATTAAGATCTTCATCAATCATCTGAATTTGAAGTACTTCATGATCATCAAAGAACTGATCAGATGACAAGCTAAATGAGCTGAGAAGTTATCTAAATATAACTTCAAGATCATATATCAGTCGAGAAAACAGAATCTGAAAGTTGACGCGCTGATCAGAATGTCAAACGTCAAGTCAGTTGAAGCAAATGATGATTGTAAGCTATATCAGCATCAGATGCCATTGTCAGAAGACAGATTTGAACTTCAGTCAATAGAAGATGATCAGAAAGCTGATCAAGATCTGACTCAGATCTTGCTTAAATTTAGATCTGTCATTAAGTTAGAATTAAGTTGAGTTGACTCTTCTCAACTTGAACTCAACTTGAGATTGAGTTGAGTTGCTTGAACTCGATTTCTAAAAATAGTATACTTACTCATATGCACAAAATTTTCATGCAGACTGAATTCAAATTTGATATCTAAAAATAGAATAATTACTTGTATGCATGAGATTTTCGCGCAAACTGAGTTTTCGCGCACTCTAATTTAGAAAGATTAGCAACAAATAGTTAGAGTTTGACGTGCTAAAATGACATCAATATAGATAGTTTTAGTTAGCGTGCGCGAAAATTTCGTTTGCGCTGAAATCTCATGCATACAAGTAGTTAATCAATTGACTTTACATTCAAGGGAAAAAAACTAAAGTTATTGACAAAAGCGATAAGAATTAACTTGAATTATACGCGAAAGCAATAGTATCACTAACAGTATGACAGTGCAAAAAATGTATTTACTATCTATTTGTCTTGCGACAGTGTTGCATTCTGATTGCATAGTAACATAACTATCTATTTCGTCATGTAATTTGAACAGGCTTCAAATGTAAACTTTTCGCTTGTGAGACGAAAAATTAATCTTATATTCTTCGCTTGAATGATTACACGCTTTGCGTGAATTGCGCAAAGATTGATGTCTGTTAAGTAATCAGTATTTGAATTGCAAAATCGATTGCAAAATTGATTGCAAAATCGATTGCAAAATCGATCATGAAACTAATCTTCGTACATTGCAATCAATCATGCTTTCGTCATCTTCTGCAATGTCTTTATAGCTTTTGATTGAAAGCGAAGATTGACTTCAATTAATTCATGACACACTTCGCGAATCACACGCTGAAACAACAGCTTTGAAATAAGTAAGTTGATTGTTTTTTGATATTGATGAATTTCACGAAGTGTCACAGTTTCTCTGCAATATTTTCGCATTTTCTTGAGCTTAATAAGATCACTTTTTATGATGACATTAATAACACAAGCTGACTCAATGAATCGAACATTCTAACATATGATCAGCGTCTTTGAAATTACTTTTGCAATTCTTTTTGCAATCTAGTAAGTCTCAAACTTACTTTGATGAGCTTCATCTTTCTGTCATCAGTTCTTGACTTCACTATTGACTGTTTTCAAGACATCTTTTCGACAAATTGCTTGTTATGAAGTTTTTTACTGAATGATGATGAGAATGATGACGATGAGAATGATGATGATGCGCTTGACAATGATGATTCTGAGCTGCTTGACAATCGCGATTTATTGTTTGACTCATGATCGAGATTTAATCTTGTAAGCTTGAATTTAAAATTCGTTGCGATATTATTTCTACTTTGCAATCAGTTTTGCAATCAATTCAAGAGTAATAAGAAACGAAACATGTACATAAATTCGTGCAAGTTGAAGAATTTATTTGAATTCAAAATCGAGTTCAAAATCTTGTCAGTTGCAAAATTAAAAGTGCTGAGTAGCATTTTATTATTAACGTTAAGCTCATTGTTTCTGTATTGCAATCAGTTTTGCAATCTTTTATAAACTCGTGAAGCTGATACATAACTTACTGAGCTGTTGCAATCATGATTGCAGTATGTTGTTGTTTGAAGATGATTGTTACAAAGAAGAAAAAAAGTTGATGATTACACGACTGAATTAATGTTAATAATCTAAATCTTAAAATCTTAAATCAAGATATTGAAGTTTAAAGTTCATATCTCATTATTGCAATTGAACTTCACTATTTTAACTCACAATCATCATTTAAATTACTAAAATATTATGTTTACACTTTCACTACTACTCTATATCATCATCACAATGATGTTAACTAACAAGCGTAAGATAAACGATAATTATTTCAATAATTCTCATTTGAAAAAGACTAGAAGTTGAGTTGAAAGAATGACGAATGGTGAAAAAGAAATAGAAGATGTCAAGAACAGAGATAGAAACATTCGTTTCTACTGAATCAAGCAATTCAAAAAATCGAATGTTTATCTACAAGCATCAAATGATGATCGTGAGTTCTTGTTGACTGCGCATGTAAATAGCAAATGAAATTAACGATATTTTTTGCAATTCTTTTTGCAATCAAATATTAATAAATTCATAGAATTGCGAAAGAAAATACGATGAATCATGTAAGAGCGCGTCTCGATGTTGCAAGTCTCAATCAAGATTCTTCAGTACTAAGCACTTGTTTTGATACGAATGTGAAGAATTCTCAATGAGAAAAGCTCTCTGACATCAATGATCTTCAGGTGAAAGAATGATATCAGATGAATGACTTGCTTCTGAAAGAAAAGCTCAAGATGATGATGAATGAAGAGATGATGAATGACTTGAATGTCATCAGAGAAGCATTAACAGTGAAGATTCTTTGACAGTTTCAGAATTTCTGAAAAGACGTAGTGTGTCGTCTGTGTAAGTTTTTGACAGTTCTTTTTGTAATCTTGTTTACAACATGATTATTATTTCTTTTACTATTTGAATTTTGCTTTTGATTTTGCTTTTGATGTTGCAATCAATTTTGCAATCAATTTCGCGACTTGTATTTCAATATTTATACTAACATTGTGATATATAGAAAAGCAGAGAGCAATCAGTATTATCGAGTCTTCTTCAGAAATTATCATATCTCTCGAGATCACAAATTGACATCAAAGCGCTTTCAAGAATCATTCATCACGTCTGAGAAAACTTTATGACGTGTAGTATGATTGAAAAGAAAGACAATTAAGAACAAGTCATGCAAGTGAATTATACTATCAGATCAGACTGAGAATTGATCGACAAATTTTGACTACAACAAGTATGAATGAACATCAAATATTTCATACAAATTGACACGTGAAATCTGAAAAGTAATATTTAAAATTAAGAAGTCAAGTAATCTTTTTGATTCTCTTAATGCTCATATCTTAGAAATCAAGCGTTTCTAAATCAATGATCTAGCTAGTTTCGCAGTCACAAGCTGATAGATAGAATCATTTATTGCATGCAGCATTACATTATACTCTCATGTAATAATTAAATAGCAGAAGTGAACAGAAGAATTAAACATTCTTTTCGCATAATTTTGTGCAACGATTATTTCGTACTTCAGTTCATTTCTGTATAATTATTTCCTTGTATTTGTAATAAGCTTCTTAGTCAATCATGATGTTTGAAATCTATTAAAATGTGCTAGTTTTTAGAATAATTAACAGTTAATTTAAAAGATAAGAATCAATCAATCACAAGTCAACAGTGACACATGATTTGCATTAATCTTCAAACTCTAAGCTTAATGATGCTTGAAAGATCAAACTTGTTTTTGATTCTTTTTGCAACTTTCTTAGCAATTCTTTTTGCAACTCTTTTTGCAGTCTCTTTTTCGTTTAACTTACTTATCATGTCATCTTCTTGAAACAGAACATCTGAATTGCAAGCAAGTATGAACAGTTTATTCAGTTCTATAAATATATCTTCAGAGAATCTTGACAACAGTGAGTATGATAATGCTCGATCTTCTTCTTTTAACGTTGTCTCTGTCGTGCTCATTGAACTGCAGTCATTACACGATGAATGATATGTGCTATACGATCATGAGCAAGAATATCAACATATATTTCTGAATTGATGAAAGCAAACTCAATATGAAATGTGAGTAGAACGAAAAGTATCAGACTATCGTCATTCAAAGTGAATCTCACAGACATGAACAAATGAGATATGAAATAACTTTTATCAGACAACTTTAGTTGAAAGCGAAAGACTCAAACTCATTTGTCGTTTATGTTTGCATGTCTATGAGCATTCTAACAATAGAAGCATTGATAACAGCATCATGAAACATCATCTGAATAGCAAAGATTGTGATAAATGCATAAACTTAGCAACTAAGATCACGAAAGTTTAAGACATTCGTAACTTTGTTAGAATTAAAGCTTCAATAAGTTACTTCTTAGCTGCAGATTGCAAAACAGATTGCAAAAGAGATTGCAAAAGATTAACAAATTACAGCATTGCATTTTTCATCAAGAATATACTTCAGAAGTCTTTGCACTACAACTTTAAAAAACTTTTGTCATTTTGAACATCTTTCATGTTGCTATTAACAATGTTCAATTTCGATAAGCATTTGAAATGACATGATTGAGCATTACTCTGTCACACAGAATCAAACTTACGATCTCTTTCAAGAATTGAGCGACTGTTGTTCAAGTCAACATACTCAAGAATTTATCAATAAATTCTAAAATCTTCATTAGTTTAGATGAATGAAGTAGTTTTAATAGATTATCTTTTCTAGTCATCATGAGATTTTACTACATTGAGTTCTGAAAGTATCAAAAAGTCTTGTTGAGCTTTGAACAAATTGAAGACAAGTATATCAAAAGCAATCTAAGCAGTATTACTGAATGAATATTGCAAGAACTTGATATTCAAGATCGAGTTATGACTGTAATCACAGACAACGTCAGCAATAACGACGTCATGATGACTGCATTAAATGAGACTTTGCAAATGTTCTCAGCTACTTCACATTTATCATGTTTAGCACATGTAATTCAGTTAGCTGTTAAACAGTTACTCAAATCGCTGACGTTAAGTTTTGAGAATGAGAATGAGAAAGAGTATTGAATACTCAAGATTAGTCTTCAAAGCATGTTTATACAAGAGAGTCTATTTCAAACATTGTTCAAGATAATTAATAATTTTTATTTATTATGTTAGTTTGCTCTGCTATTATTTTCGCAATCGATTTTGCAATCGATTTTGCAATCGCGATTGAAAATACAGAGTACATTCTTATTCATGACATTATAGTAATGTTTAATTAGATTCAAAAGCTTTCTGTTTATATGAACGAAAATTCTCAGAGAATAAAGAACTTTCACAAGTTTCAACGCAATTTTGAACTTCGTCTCAAGATGATACAAGACGTTAAAACTCACTGAAATTTCATCTGTCTCATGCTTTTGAAAGCACTTCGTCTTCAAGTCTTCATCAAGAGTTATATTTCTACTCACGAAAATGAAAATACTACTTTTCAAAAGCTATCTCTCAATAATGAAGAATGAACATATGTTCAATATCTTGTAGAACTACTCAAATCATTCGCGATATTCATTGATTTACTTGAACGTAATCACGTACTCAGCATTAATGTAATTTACATCATTTATGATGTTTTGTTCTTTCATATCAAAGATCACATGACAGCTCTGAAGAGAAAGTAGCATTCTTGAAAGTGTTCGCTTTTGAAAGTCTTAACGCAAGCTTGAATCAAATTATTCGAATATTACGCGAATGTCAGTCATGATTGAAAGCTAATATACAATCTCAAAAATATTATAGATTCTCATCAGAAACTAAATCTATACAAGCGATCTACATGACAAGACAACAACTATAAATAAAGATACAAATGAAAGTTTATAAATTATTATGCTAAACACTATGCTCTCGACTCAACTACATTGCAAGATCAACTTCAAGAAAGAGTCTTGCAACAATCATCTTTCATTGCAGATATAGTCGCTAAACGAAATTTCAAACGTCACAATTTGTCATCACTTGTTTCAACAAACGAAGCGAAACAATATTTGAATCAGAATTAGTTTTTCTTCTCTTTGTTTCGTTTGTTGCACAATTAATGTTGTCTCATAATTTCTTGGCAATCGATTTTGCAATCACATAGTTTGAAATATCAAATTCTAATAAGCTTTAAACATTGTTCAAGACATTGATTTCATTAAGTTCTGAAGAAATCATTTCAAAGACTTTGTTCATTTAAGCAGAATGACTCAAGATATTTTAGCAATTTCAGCTATCTCAACAAATGTTGAACAAGTTTTCAATTTGAAACGAGACTTATTATCTTATCATTGCAGCTCTCTTGTTATCAACATCATATTGAATATCATGATGATTAAGCATGCAGATGCTGTGAAGTTGAAAGCAAAATTTAAGTCTCACGAGCTTATCAAAGAGAAAAGAGCTTTCAATGCACAGAAACAAGAAAAGAACAAAGATTTAATCTTCATCATCGACGTTAATGAAGATTTAAAGTATATCAGCGATGCATCATCAGATGATGATGTTAATGATAACGAGCGTGATAAGTAATGTTATATTGTTCATCATCAGACATTTAATTAACAATATCAGAGCTGAAGAATGATAATACACTTGATGTTGATCTTTTCATATCATCTTCGCAATCTAGATTCTCAAACTTCAAAGAACTCTCGTTATCTATGTTATTTAATACAGCAAGATCTACGACAGCAACATTTACAACAGCAACATCTATGACAACTTCACTTTTGAATGCTCAATTTTCAGCGTCTGCTTATTTTGATTGAGTTACATCACACTTGACTGAGAGAAACAGATTGAAGAAGAATGATCAATCATTATAAAAGATAATGAATCAAAGAAATTTGATGAAATTCGTTGCAGTCTCTAAATTGAATGAAGAATCTAAGTCGTCATCTTTAGCAGTGAAAAAAGAACAGCGCAAGATGACTTCTTCTTTGAAGTCGAGTTCTGTTTCAACATGTAAACGTAGCTTTGAAATGACTAATTTCAAGAAGAAATCATTATTTAAGAATAAAGCTAAATTGAATGCATTGTCTGAGCAAAGAAAATAAGAAGACATCAATAGAAAGCTCATGTAAATAGTTTTGCAATTCATTTTGCAATTTACTGTTTTCATGAAATTGCTTACGCATTTTCCAAGCAGTTTAGTTAAAGACAGTGACTGAGATCTGAGTCAACGATAGAAGAGTTGAAGACATTTCTCTACATACATATAAATTTCTTTTCAACATGTAAATAAAGATCATTCATACACACACATTTTAAAGTTTCATAATATCATTCTACTAGTACTTATTTCAAATAAGTAAAATGTCTAGACATGTCATCAAGTTCAAGTCAACTCATTGAGTTGATTGAGTTGAATTGAGAGTCTGACTTAACTCGATTGAGTTGAATTGATCTCTCTCAACTCAACTCAACTCTGAAACTCAACTTGAATTGAGTTGAGCAACTTGAACTTGACGACAGATTTACTCAAATCTGACTCAGAATCTGACTCAGATTCGAAACTTGAATTGAAAGTTAATCAAAATTTGATTAAAAAGATGATTTCTATTCAGAATCAGATTATAGTTGAAAATCAAACAAATCAACTGTGCTTTAATATTCAAATAGTCATGAAACAGAACAGAAAGACTTGTCAAGATATTGATCTAGACAATTGCAAAGTACTTGATGAAGTACTCTGAAAAGATGATAGACTATGAGTTTCTCAGTCAATGATCATTCTATTGATAAGAAAAGCATATGATCTTTTGATCAGTGATCACTCTGACATGAATTGAACGTTGAACTTGCTGAGACAATCATATTGCTGATTGAAGATGAGAATGATGATCAAGTGCTACATTCAAAACTGTTGCGTTTATCATAAATCAAAAGCATCGAAAGATCAAATCAATGAACTGCTGAAGTCATTGCTCATATTCAAGCAGTAATGACAGAACATATTATTAAACTTCATTATTGATCTATCAGAAAGTGATGAAAGCAACGCGATTCTGACAGTCATAGATTAATTGTCTAAGAAACGACACTATATATTGTGTTGATCAGATGATGAAGAAATCTTTGCAGAATAAACAGTCAAGCTACTGTTGATATGAGTCTTCAGAACTCATGAACTATCAAGATCAATAGTGTTTGATCGTGATTCACAATTCATATTGATTGTCTGAAAGTCTTTATGTCTGAGACTAAACATCAAGATGAAACTATTCATTGATTATCATTCTCAAATCAATAATCAGACAGAAAGAGTGAATCAGAATGTAGAATGATATTTACGAAGCTACTGCTCATATATGCAGAATGATTGATTCGCCTGATTATTCATGATTGAATTCATTGATAACAATGCTATTTCACTGTCAATTGAACAGTCAACGTTCTTTCTGAATAAGAACTTTCACTCTCATATGAGCTTCAATTCGAACTCAATTGAATATGAGACTACTCAAGCTAGAATTGAAGCAGACAAAGCAGAGAATATATTTGAACACATGAAATGATCATTAGCATTAATCAAGCAAGTCTTGACAAAAGTCAGAGCCACAATGAAGAAACAGATTGACAAGCATTGAAAGAAAATGATTTACAAGATAAATAACATGATGTTTCTGAATTCTAGAAACATAACAATCTCATGATCATCAAAGAAGCTAAACGATAAAATGCTAGAACTCTTCAAGATTCTGATTGAGATCGAACATGCTTATCAACTAAAACTATCATTGACTATGAAGATACATTCAAAGTTTGCATCAAATCTGCTGCAACTAGATTCAAAGAACTCTCTGAATAAACAATGAAATGAATCATCTGATTCTATAGTGATCGACGACGAAGATGAATGAAAGATGAAGAACATACTGAACTTCAGACATTACGAATGAGATAAATGACTACAATATTGTGTCAATTGAAAAGAATACAACGTCAATCTACATTGATACAACGTCGATGAAAGTGAATTCGAAGAATGTCAGAAGATTGTAAATGACTTTCATGAACAATATTCAAACAAGTCAAGATAAGAATCAACTTAAGAAAGATCAATTGAACTGCAGCAATGAGAACATTGCTAAAGAAGAAAGAAAGTAATGTTGCAATCGTGCACTTCAAGTTAGTCTAACATAGATCATGTCAAACTATCATAGACTAGTATAAAGCTGATGTTGACACGCTAGCGATTTAGCGTGTCTTCGTGAGTAAAACTCACGACGTGTTGCATCTTTTTTCTTCTTCAGCTTTGAACTTCTAGTTAGAATACACTCATATGATTCGCTCTATGCAGATTCATAACAAATAACTTTCTTAATCTTATGATGTATCAGCAAAGCATTATTCTCAATTGAGAGCAAGTACTTAAAGTCTATTGTGTTCAGCATGAAAATCTCTGAAAATGATGAAAAGTGAGTCTGAAACATTATTTTCGCTTTATTCTGTACTGTTATGATGATTTCAAAGCACTTTGACTTGATCAGAAAGAGAATTGTTGCTTAAGTCAATGTGTTTGCAATTGCATTTCTTGCTCATTTTACAGTTTTGAACAGTTCTCTTGAAAATTGTTTAATGTTTTGCATAATCTTTTAATATTCACTGCGTTTCTATTTTCTGATGATTTTGCTCTTTTTATCACATGCTTAAATGTACTTTGTTCAGTCATTGATGATTTAACAGCTTCTTTTCATTCATTGCATACTTTTGATGATTTTCATACACTTCTTCATTCATTCTACTTTGATCATTTCATATGATCTCACTTAAAGAATGAAAATCTTGAAAATTTTCTTCAATGCATTCAGCAGTTACTTGTTTATATGATTGCTACACGCAGTCAAGACAATAAAACTGAAACTATGTATTAAATTTGTTCATGATGATTGCACATTAAAGAATGAATATTCTTGTCATTTTAAACTGCTTCAACAGCTTCATTTTCATCATCATTCTCGCTGTTGTCTTGAGACTCTTCATGATTGAGATGATGATTCAATAGTTCATGAAGTCAATGTCTTGTAGCATATTTAATCAAAGATGCATTTAATTCAAGCAATGCATCAGAATATGCTTAACTGTCTGATGATTTTATTTGCAGTTGCATTGAAAGTTATTCACGCTTAACATGTTTCTCAAGTGCAAATAAATCTTCAGCTCTATGCATTCAATTCTGATGTAAGTTGCAAGAATGCTTTTAATCTTCTGAAAATCATCACGCATCTTTACTAACTTCTTGAATAGATGAGATCTTTGAGCGAAAGATGCATTAATGTTTACAATGCGTTTTTTGTAGTTTTCTCATTGAAAATTTCATTGACTTTTGTGAAACTGTGCAATTGCATGTTTACTCGTTTAAATCATCATTAAAAGATCAAGTCATTCACGTTTAAACTGTATCTTTGCTTCTTTGCAAATTGAAGCATTCAGAAACATCATTTTTTGAAGATCAAGAAGTAAGAAATGAATTTGTTAATTTTTATCAAATGAGCATGTATGATTTTGCATGCTCATTAAGTCTTCTGTGTTTTGTCATTGATTTAACTACGTAATGTGACTTGATTCTGTAACTTATTCAGATGAACATATAGTGAAAATGTATATGTTTTGACTTTCAGCGTTTTGTTACGAGCGTATCAAGACTGAACAAGGCTGAAGTTCTAATCAATTCGCAATGCACGCTAGCGAGTACTCTGCATAATGATTAGAGCTAGTCAATAATCTAGTCAAGATCTGATCTAAATCTGACTCAGATTTGACTCAGATATGACTCAGCATCTTTTCTCTTTTTTAGCATCTTCTAATCAGCTTTTATTATCTTCTAAACAAACACACTTCTTTGTGTTATGAGTGATCAACAGATTTCTAGACAAACACATTTCTTTGTGTTACAAACATCTTTTGAATCAACATCTTTCTTGTGTTTCAACACATCTTCTTTGAGACTAGCGTTGATCTGAGTAACTACTATATAAAGCGTGTTCTTCTTGTCTTTTATATCTTTTTTCTTTTATATTTTTAAAGTCTTAGTTATAGCTATCTTTATAGATTAAACATTCTAGTCACGCACACTCTTTGATGTGTTTCTAAACACGATTTCAACATTACTTTAAGAATTCATTAATCACATGATATTGATTTCATTATTTCTTCAAATTCACTCAACTGACAACAAGATAAGTATAAAGAAATTTATGTATCTGATGATCAACAACATTGAAAGACATAATAATATCAAGAAATCAATAAAATCAATGAGAATATACAATCATGTGATTGCTAGAGAATCTACTGCTCAGTCAATAGCATCAGTTCAAATCAATTAATAGAATCAACAATAAAGAATCTTTGTTGATTGCTTGAGAATCACAAAAAATTCTTTCAAATCAGCAACATTCTTCTTTGAAAACTAAACACTTTAACAAATGATCTCACTATCTACTGTTAAGTATCATCATTCGCTCAATCATCAAAATCTTCATCATGATTCAATCATTTGTGAATACTCAATTCAATTTCTTTGAGAGTAATCAAAGCTTCAATTCAGTCATTTATCTTAAGTTATTTTCTCATTTATTGAAATTTCTTAAAACTGACTTTGTATGAAAACATCATCAATTCTTGTCTCACTTTCAGACATTCAATGAATCTCTGAAAGTCTTTATTCTCTGAGATATCAAAAATGTAAAGCAGCTACAACATTGAATCAAACAAGATTTAGAAGTTTTTCTAGAAGATTTAAACAATCTTCAAACTCAACGAGATTTAAATGTAGAAGCTTGTGAGCTATTTGATAAAATACTCAGTGAACAGATATGAAAGACTTGTTTCGAAGAAATTAATTGAGCAAAAGAACGATTGAATTTAAATTTTAAAAAGCTTCAAGATCAGATGATGAAACTACAACATCGACTGCGATTGACTAAAGAAAATACTTCTACTTCTTTCATCATGTTCAATTCATTCAAGTGATTTCAAAAGCTTTCAAATTCATCTCTATTTACTGATGAAACAGAATCTTTCTGAGATGATTGACAAGAAAAGATTCATGACAAGCTAGAGATTAACGTCAATCATTTTGATACTGATAGAGTCATACTGATTTATATTTACTTCAGAATCGACGAAAACGTAGTCAAAGTTACTTTAGCTTGATGTCAACATGATTCATTGAATCTTTATAGAATAATCAATGATTTGTTAAATAAACTTGCTCAGCTATATAATGATCTTGACAAAGAGACAAACTTTCAAAGAGAATATGCTAATCTTATTCAAGAAAAGAGCAAATTCAGCGACTTCTATTCAATATTTCAACGTCTGTTCTTTTATCTAAAGTATCATGAAAAGCAATTGATCATTGATTTACAAGACAAGATAGTCTATCATCTTCATACAGCTTGAAGTAATCAGTTGATTCAATCAGAATCTTTCAATGAAATTCATAGTTATTTGATTCATTTGAACAATGAGCATCGAGTCATGAATGACATCAAAGAAAAGAAATTCTTGATCAAAGTCAGAAAGCAAGTCATCTTTGCTGAGAAATGAGATTCATTGAATTTCTATAGAAAGATCGAAGTCACTACACTCGTTAATCATTCAAAGTCGTGCAACGTGATTTTAATTAACATCAAAGACATTGATTTTCAAGTTGAAATCTGTTTTATTTGTTACAAATCAAATTATACTTCTAAAGAGTACTCTGATCGATCGAAAGTCAATGCATTAAAAGATGATGAGTTTAATCAATTTACATTGAACTTTGAGTCTGATTCTGATTCAAAAAACTAACTATCTTTTTCAGAGTCATTAAAAAAGTAGAGATCATATCTTTGTGCAGTTAAATTGAAGTTCTGTTAAAAGAAAACTATTTTGAAAAGTTATTTCTGATCAATGCTTCTTTTATTTTTCAAAGCAATTCATTCAGTCTTTGCTCTTTGATAGATAGTGATTTCATTATCTACATGCTGATACATGACAAGCTAGTTAATAAAGTATGTCAGAAACTTGAAATACAATCTATATTACTAGCAAAAGAGAAGTTAATACGAAACTATGATGAGAAGTTAGTTAGAAAGACTATTACTCATAAGATTCTACTTAATCTTATGATTGAAAGTCATAAGAAATTGACTGTGTCAATGCTGATAGTTGATATCAAGCATCATGAAGCTATATTGAGCAAACTCTGAATGAACAAAAATGAAATATTATTGAACATGAAACATGATACTATCATATTCTCTGATCAATTAAATATTTCGATTTCGATTTTTTCAATCTCATCAAATACAAAGCACTTAAGTTGATCGCGATCAACTTTGACTTCTTCAGCAGCTCACAGCAAGATCTTTAAGATGCTCAAGCACTCAGTTTCATTCATTCAGAAAGAATCATTCTTGATTTAAAATATAAACGTTGTCTCTTTTCAAGCACTAGTAAAACGAAAACAGAAAGATCAGACAGAAATTTTTGCTATGTTTGTTGAAGACATCAATAGAGAAATCATCTACAATACTCAATTCAAACTTGATGTCATAAACGTCTTTTCAATCAATGAAACGACTCAGAATCTAGAAGATATTAAAGTCAAGCTATCATTGAAATATCAGAATTTTCTAAATGTCTTTGATCAAGCTCAAGCAGACAAGCTATTGTCTCATCATTTGTATCATCATAAGATAGAGCTTACTAGTGACGCAACGTCATTTTATTATCGAGCATATTAAATGTCTTTTTACAAGCTTCAGAAAGTAAAGAAATATCTGAACGAGAATCTTTTCAAAGAATTTATAACTTCTAGCAAAGCTTCGTATTTCTCACTCGTTCTGTTTATTCTAAAAGCAAATGAAGATTTATGATTCTGCGTTAACTATTGAAAGCTCAATGCTATTATCAAAAGAAATCGCTATTCTTTATCGTTCATAAAAGAGATGATCAACAAAATAGTTGATTGCAAGCATCTGACTTAATTAAATATCATTTCAGCTTTCAACAAACTGCGAATGCATTCTAATAGTGAAGACTACACTATCTTTATCATCGCTTTAAAAGCATACAAATCAAAGATGTTATCTTTTGAACTTATCAATGATTCTGTCTTGTTTCAGCAGTATATGAATAACATTCTTTAAAACTTTCTAAATGACTTTTGTCAAGTCTATCTAAACGACATTCTGATTTACAGCAAAACTCAACAAGAACATTGACAACATGTCAAGATGATATTAAATTGTTTACAAGAAGCTGATTTACAAGTAGATATTTGAAAGTGCGAATTCAATGTAAAAGAAACTGTCTTCTTAGAAGTCATAGTTTCAAAACAAGATCTTCATATGAATTTTATCAAAGTGAAAGTCATAGTCAACTGAGTTACATTAATCAATCTAAAAGAAGTTCAGAGCTTCGTGAAATTCATTAACTTCTATCATCGTTTCATTAAGAACTTCTCGAAGCTAGTCAAATTGTTCACTCAGTTGACTAGAAAGAACACGTTTTTTGTATGAAATGAAGTCTGTATTCAAGCTTTCAATGATCTAAAGAAACAAGTCAGCTCAATCTCAGTACTACGACATTTCAATTTCAAACGACAGACTATTCTAGAAATCGATGCATTTGACTACGTCAAAGGTGAAATATTATCACAGTACGATGATGAGAATGTTCTTCACTCAGTAGCATTCTACAGCAAGAGCATGATTCTTGCTAAATGCAATTATCACATCTATGACAAGAAATTACTAGTCATTATTCGATGCTTTGAACACTGAAGACTTAAGCTAGAATGCACAGAGCTGCTCATTCAAATGTTCATTGATCATCAGACTTTGAAGATTTTCATGAAAAACAAACAGTTAACTTGACGTTAAGTGAATTATCTAGACATTCTATTCAAGTTTAACTTTCAGATCATTTTTCAATCAGACAAAATAAACACTAAAGTCAATGCTTTAATCAGAATGTTTCTGATCAACGTTTCTGAATCAACTCAGCGTACTGAAGATCACTATTAGATCATTCTAACACTCAATAGAATAAATGTTCTAGCTATTGAATCTGAAGGTGATCTCTATCAGCAAGTAAAACAAGACAAATGAGCTTTGCAATGAGTATGAACAAGCTCAAGTTACATAGCACTGAATTGAAGCACTGCAAGATTATTGATGATGTTCTGTTCAGAAAAGATTTACTGTGAGTTTCTGAGAATATGCATATGAAATTGCTAAAGAAAATTCATGATTAATCTTTCATCTTTCACTCTGACAATTGAAGAACTACTGATTTAGTTCAACGTTTCTACTATTGATCAGATCATCAAGCAATGATTAGATGTTACATTTGAAACTGTCATGTTTGTCAACGAAGTAAGACATTTAAAGATAGCATCAATGAACTTCTTCATTCTCTTTCAATTTCACAGAAATGCTGAAAAGATATAACTATGAACTTCATCATTGAGCTATCTCTATCAGAAAATTATAACGTCATTTGCATAATCATATGTTGACTTATCAAGAAACATCACTATGTCTTCTATCATTGAGAAGACGAGAGCATTTCAGTCGAAGAAATGATTTGAATCATGCTATGAAACATTTATTGACTTCATGATCTATCTAGTTCTATTGTTTCAAACAGAGACTCTCAATTCATATCAATCATGTGACAAAGTCTTTGCAAGTAACTAAGAATTACAACTAGTTTATTAATAGTTTATCATTTTGAAATCAATGATTAATTAAAATGAGTTAATCAAGATGTTGAATGCGAATTAAGAATTTACTGCAATTACATGCAGAATAACTGAGCAAAATGACTATTAATGATAGAATTCAGCGAGAATTTCAATATCTTCTCGATTATCTCAATGACTTCATTCTACTTCAATAAGAATTTTCATTCACGAATGAGTTTTGATTCAGATACGACTAACTACGAAACTACTTATGAGCGTCTTGAAGCTAGAAAAGCAAACAATATTATCATTTAAATGAAAGAGCTTCTTATTTTTAATCATCAGCAATTGAAAAAAACGAAGCAAATCATTGAAGCTCAGATCAATAAACATAGATGAGATGTCATCTATGAAGTAAACGACCGAGTTTAATTATTCTCTAGAAACATAAAGACAACTAGATCATGTAAGAATTTGAAAGACAAACAGCTAAAATCTTATCAAATCACTGTCAAAGTTGAAATCTTCTATCATCTTCGTCTATCAATAAGCATAAAGCAGCTGCATTCAATGTTCAATTTAAAGCTATTACGTTCTTGTTTTGACAATCTTTTATCAGAACAGCATTCAGAATTATCTAAATCTCTCACTATCAAAGATGATGAGTATTAAGAGATAGATGATATTTTGAACTCTAGATGCTATCAAGATTAAATACAATACAAAGTCAAATGAACAAGACTAGATTGAAACAACGAATGATACTATGTCAACAAAGAAGAATTTAAGAGCTTGAAAGAAGTTCTAGTTGAATTTCATAAGTTTTATTCAGACAAGTCACACTAAATTGAAAAACAGTGAAAAAAAATTGCGTTTCATTTGTTTTATTCATGCAAACATGAATTTTCAAAGAAAAAAGTAATGTTACGAGCGTATCAAGATTGAACAAGGCTGAAGCTTTAATCAATTTGCAGTGCACGCTAGCAAGTACTCTGTGTAATGATTAGAATTAGTCAATGATTTAGTTAAGATCTGATCTAAATCTGACTCAGATTTAACTCAGATATGACTCAGCATCTTTTTTCTTTTCTAGCATCTTCTAATCAGCTTCTATTGTCTTTTAAAAAAACATACTTCTTTGTGTTACAAGTGATCAACAGATTTCTAGACAAACATATTTCTTTGTATCACAAACATTTTTCAAATCAACATCTTTCTTGTGTTTCAACACGTCTTCTTTGAGACTAGCGTCAATCTGAGTAACTATTATATAGAGCATGTTCTTCTTGTCTTTTGTATCTTCTTTCTTCGATATTTTTAAAGTCTTAGTTATAACTATCTTTATAGATCAAACATTCTAGTCACGCACGCTCTCTGATTAGTTTTTAAACATGATCTTAACACGTTTCAATGTTCACTTTTCTGAAAACGTTGATCACATGATGCAACGCTTGATTCTGAAGAGTTTTTAATTTTCATTTTGCACTCAACAATTCTTCTTCTTTATCACATTGATGTTATATTAATGCTTCAAACATCATTCTTGATTTTATCATTGCAAAGTATATTTATCTTGCTTTTGTGAATGTAATCTCTTAAATGAAGACTTCAAGTCAACTAAGCATCAGCATCTTAATGATGTGATATTCGCAATTTGTAAAGGGTGACAGTGACAGATTTTAGCGCTTTTAGCGATTAATATCTTGAATATTCATTTAATCTCATGTTTCAGATTTGCGTCACTTTTAGCTGAGACATATTCATAAAAGCGTCAATATTTTCAACATTTCTAGAATTTCTAGCATTTTCATGAGCGCAGTATGCGTCTTTATCATTTGATTCAATAAACACAACTATTTTAACATTTGTAGCATTAATACGTAGTTGCAACGTTGAATAATTAATGATTGATTTAACTATCTAAATAATAGCTATTTAATATATGCATCGAGAAAGTTAATGAGTAAACTAGAGAGATAGAGAGTCATGTAAAATGATTGATAGAATTTTGTTTAAAGCTTGATAGAGAATGAATTTGATTCTTGATTACGAAGTAATTCAAAGCTTGGTGAAAAGTCATGTAGAAAGTCATAAAAAGAGTCATGTAAAGAGTCATGTAGAAAGTCATGTAGTAAAAAGATCAGTAAATGACTTAATCAAAAGATCAGTAGAAAGCTTACTAGTAGAAAGATCAATAGAAAGATTGATTGAAAGATCAGTAGAAAGCTCACTAGATGACTTGATTGAAAGATCAGTAGAAAGATCAGCGAGAATGCTTGATAGAGAAACATGAAGAGTGATTGATAGAGAGTCATGAAGAATGCTTGGTAGAAAGTCATGTAGAAAGTCATGTAGAAAGCATTGTTTGATTCGTGTTATGCGTTCAATCGACGCGTATTTTGAAACATATAAAATGTTTGATAAAGTGTTTAATAAAAAGCTCAGTTGATAGCTCAATAAATAGCTCAGTAGAAAGATTGATAGAAAGATTGATAGAAAGATTGATAGAAAGATTGATAGAAAGATTGATAGAAAGATTGATAGAAAGATTGATAGAAAGATTGATAGAAAGATTGATAGAAAGATTGATAGAAAAGTCGATAGAAAGATTGATAGAAAGATTAATAGAAAGATTAATAGAAAGATTAATAGAAAGATTGATAGAAAAGTCGATAGAAAGATTAATAGAAAGATCAATAGAAAGATTAATAGAAAGATCAATAGAAAGATTGATAGAAAGATTGATAGAAAGATTGATAGAAAGATTGATAGAAAGATTGATAGAAAGATCAGTAGAAAGCTCACTAGATGACTTAATCAAAAGATCAGTAGAAAGCTCATTAAATGACTCGATTAAAAGATCAGTAAAAAGCTCACTAGTAGAAAGATCAATAGAAAGATCGATTGAAAGATTAGTAGAAAGATTCATGAAAAGCTCAGTAAAAAGCATTGTTTGAAGCACTGTTTGATGTGTTTTGTGCGCTTGATCAACGCATTTAATAGAGTTTTTGATAAAGCATTTAATAGAGAGTTCAATAGAAAGTAGAGTGATAAGTAAATGAGTGAGTAAATAGACGAGTAGAGTGAAGAGTAAATGAGTGAGTAGAGTGATGAGTAAATAAGCGAGTAAAGTAAAGAGTAAATGAGCGAGTAGCTAGACAAGTAGAATGAAGAGTAAATGAGCGAGTAGAATGATGAGTAGATGAGCGAGTAGCTAAATGAGTAGAGTGAAAAGTAGATGAGTGAGTAGAGTGAAGAGTAAATGAGTGAGTAGAATGACGAGTAGATGAGCAAGTAAATGAGCAAGTAGAATGAAGAGTAGATGAGCGAGTAGATAAACAAGTAGATAAGCAAGTAAATAAGCGAGTAGATAAGCGAGTAGATATATGAGTAGTAGGTTGAATGCAACGAAAGAAATGAAAGCGATGAAAGTGATAAAAGCAACGAAAGCGACGAAAGCGTAATTCAGTTCAATGACATATGAATAAACGCAGATTCAGTTCAACAACATATGAAATGATCACAAATTTTATTCATAAAATCTGATCATATTCAAATGAGCTCAGCTAAAATCTTGACTTTATCTCGCTTTAAGCGACAAATGTTTCTTTAGCTAAACTCAATAATTCAGTTTACTTCTTAAACTACAAATGTATTCTGAAGTATCAAAAAATAATTGTTCATTTTCTTCTTTCTTTCTAAATTTCTTGAATTCAATGAATCTCATGAGTTCAAAAAATTTATTGAGTTCAATGAACATCTTAACAATGACAAGCAGTCGAGACATCAACAAGTTAACATGACAAGTGATGAAAGTTAAGAAGAGATGAGTCAATCACTCTTCATGCATGATTAGTGACTCAAAAAACTTAACGTCTGAACAGATATAAAAATATCAAATTAGAAAATGCAAGAGATTCTCAACAATTAAAAGCATATAAAAAGCTGTCTTTGCACAGAGTCAACAACAGCTACAAATAACTTTATGATAAATCAAATCTTTTTGCACATTTGCAGTTTGAGAAGTGAACTGAATTATTGAATTTAGCTAAAGAAACATTTGTCGCTTAAAGCGAGATAAAGTTGAAATTTTAGCTGAGCTCATCTGAATATGATCAGATTTTATGAATAAAATCTGCAATCATTTCATATATTGTTGAACTGAATCGCGCTTTTATTGCTTTCATCACTTTCATCACTTTTGTCACTTTCATTGCTTTTATCACTTTTATCACTTTCGTTTCTTTTGTCACATTCAGTTTACTACTCGTTTATTTACTCACTTATCTATTCACTTATTTACTCGCTCATTTACTCATTTATCTACTCGCTTATCTACTCGCTCATCTACTCTTCATTCTACTCGCTCATTTACTCGCTCATCTACTCATCACTCTACTCGCTTATTTACTCTTCACTCTACTCATCTAGCTACTCGCTTACCTACTCATCATTCTACTCGCTCATCTACTTTTCACTCTACTCACTCATTTACTCATCACTCTACTCGCTCATCTACTCTTCACTCTACTCATCTATTTACTCACTCATTTACTCATCATTCTACTACTCTCTATCAAACTTTTTATCAAATGCTTTATCAAACGCTTTATCAAACGCTTTATCAAATGCGTCAATCAAGCGCACAAAACACGTTAAACAGTGCTTTAAACAATGCTTTCTACTGAGCTTTTCATTGATCTTTCTACTAATCTTTCAATCGATCTTTCTATTGATCTTTCTATTGATCTTTCTACTAGTGAGCTTTCTACTGATCTTTTGATCGAGTCATCTAGTGAGCTTTCTACTGATCTTTCAATCAATCTTTCTACCAATCTTTCTATTGATCTTTCTATCAATCTTTCTATCAATCTTTCTATCAATCTTTCTATCAACTTTTCTACCAATCTTTCTATCAATCTTTCTATCAATCTTTCTACTGAGCTATTTATTAAGCTATCGACTGAGCTTTCTATTAAACACTTTACCAAACATTCTACATGCTTCAAAATACGCGTCAATCAAACGCATAACACGAATTAAACAATGCTTTCTACATGACTTTCTACATGACTTTCTATCAAGCATTCTTCATGACTCTTTATCAAGCACTCTTCATGTTTTTCTATCAAGCATTCTCGCTGATCTTTCTACTGATCTTTCGATCAAGTCATCTAGTGAACTTTCTACTGATCTTTCAATTGATCTTTCTATTGATCTTTCTACTAGTAAGCTTTCTACTGATCTTTTGATCGAGTTATTTACTGAATTTTTACTACATGACTCTTTACATGACTCTCTACATGACTTTCTTCATGACTTCTACATGACTTTTCATCAAGTTTTGAATTGACAATTGCTTCGTAATCAAGAATCAAATTTGTTTTCTACCAAGCTTCAAACACGATTCTATCAATCATTCTACATGACTTTCTATCTTTCTAGTTTACTCATTAACTTTCTCATTAACTTTCTCATTAACTTTCTTATTGACTTTCTCGACGCATATATTAAATAACTATTATTTAAATAGTCAAATCAATCATTAATTATTCAACGTTGCAACTACATATTAATGCTACAAATGTTAAAATAGTCATGTTTATTGAATTAAATAATAAAGACGCATACTGCGCTCATGAGAATGCTAGAAATGCTAAAGATGTTAAGAATATTGACGCTTTTATGAATATGTCTCAGCTAAAAGTGACGCAAATCTAAGACATGAGATTAAATAAATATTCAAGATATTGATCGTTAAAAGCGCTAAAATCTGTCACTGTCACTCTTTACAAATTGCGAATGTATTTAATTTATTTATTTCAAAAGATTTCTTTTGATTGCTTTATCTGTAATTTTCACTTGAGACATGAGTGTTTTCAAAATTCGTGATTATCATTGCAGTTCACACATCATCTTTTATTCATTAATACAACGCATCTTTTGATGTGATGTTTATCTATGCATTTGAAGCAACACTTTTTGTTTTTGCAGAATTTAATCATATGATTAAAATCAAAGCATTTATAGCACTGTGTGATATGACAGTTCTTTTCAAACAATTTGCATAAACATTCTTAATATAAGTTCAGCATGTTTACATTTAGCAGTTGATTCATCATCATTTTGATCATGATCTTTATGATGAGTAATGAGTGAATCTTCTCACTCTTGACTATCTTTTTGAGTTAAGCTATTTTCAGCATCTTTAGATTTTCATGAAGTTTTGCATTGTTCTTTATCAGTCTTTTGATAATTATCTTCTGATTGCTTGTGTTCAGTATAATGTGTACATCATGTGCTAGTATCGCGAAGCTTTTATGCATTATGTGCGCTGAGCTTGCAATTTTCTTTACTCATGTTTGAGACTTTTTTAAAGCTGCTTGAATTTTTGAACTCATCATGTGAAGTGCAATATCTTCACTTTCAAACTTATAAAGCAACATTATTAAATTTTGTTGCATCATCAACACATTTGCAATTTCTTGAAAGATCTGATCAATTGATTTCTTTTGTATCTCTTTCATCTTTTTTTTCTTCACTATTTTTACTAGAATCTTATGTTTCTTGCAAAGTGATGACAAATCATCTTTGAATTGCTGCTTTTCAATTGTTGCTTCTTCTTTTGCTACATTAATTCATGATGATGTTTTAAATGTAAAATGCATATTTTCTTATGTTTGTAATTGTTTATTAAGAAGTTGAATGAATGTCTTCAACTTTTATACATTTTTCATGATGAATACATTTTGATTTTCAATCTTTCTTTCTGAAATGTTTTGAAAACGTCGAATCAGCTTTAAAATCACTTCTTTTCATGAGTGATCTTTGCTCTTCTCTTTCTTTAACATCAATATTTATGTTAGTAGATTAATGATGCTAATAACTTTCATCTCATCATGGTGTAAATGTTTAGACTTCACGTTGCTGTCTCTTTGCAATGAATCAATGCTACTTGCAATTATCATTGAATCAACATTACTGCTGCTTATGCAATTTATCATCATTTATTCATCTACTCAGTCTTTTCTTTCTTGTTTATAATGCTTTGTTCAAAAGTTCATTTTGCGTGCGTTGTAATTATTCTTAAAACATTTCAATGTAATATAACTAATAAATAAATACAATTATTCTTTAATAATTGATGCAAATAGCTTTTGAAATAATCATGTTTCATTTTCAGCTGAATAAAGATTGAAAATGTTAATCTATTGATTTTTCTCATCTCTTTTAGTGATTTATGACTTAAATTCACATTCAATATGTGCTTTTGATACTGATTTTTCAAGCGAGCTACTTAAAGACGATTGCAAACAACTGATCATGAAAGATTTCAATCTACATCATTCTCACTAAGAGAGATGAAAATGTTTCACTCAACATGCAATAATTAACAGTTTACTTGACATCATTACTAACACTAAGCTGAAATTATTGCTGAAATCAGACATTATTACTCGCAAGATTCATAATCAGTTTACAATTATTAATTTAGTCTTTAGCAGCGAGAAAATACAGTTCATGATATGCAAGTGCAAGATACATATTGATTTGCATCAAGAATTGAATCATCTTTTGATTGTCACAGAACTTTGTTTATAAACAACTTCAGTACAGTGTTCAACTTGATAATTATGAAAGAAAATAAACACAGAAGCATTGAGCGCGTATCTGCATATGCATCTTTCGTTGAATCGTTCTTTGAACAGCAAGATGATGATGAACGAAAGAGTGTGCAAAGTTATCAAGATGTTACAGAAGATCATTAAAAAATCTACTCTTTTGACAAAGTCATCAAATTGAGCAAAAAACTTCTAAAATTCAAACTGCTCAGAGATAGTAATGAAATCAAGATGACTGCGAATTGTATGAAAAACACAAAGCACACTAGATGCGTGAAATGAATATCTGAAACACAATGATCATAAAAACAAGATCATTCAACAAGCAAAGCATGCACATTTCAAATCACAAATGCATGAGCTGAGTAACACACTCAAGTTAATATAATGCGTCGCAAAATGAGTCAGAATCAAAAGTCAGCTATTCAAAAAACTTTCTCAGTTTTTGTCATTAAAGCAAAGTGACATTGATTAAATAATAATAATGTTCAAGAAAAAAATCAAGATATTGCAAGAAAATTTCTTTCTTTCATTCTTTCAGATGAACATCAATGATATTACAAACTCATTTGTATTCTTGACAATGTCATTTGATTTACACATTTCAGAAGATGAAGTGAAACAAACAATTAAAAGAATAAAAGCAGACAAAGCATCAAATATCTCAAACATTTTAAACAGAGCGTTGCAAACAGATTTTGCAAAATTGATCTTGATATTGATGAGTTTATTCAATGCATATGTAATACACAGATATCATTCAAAGCAGTTCAAAAAGACTTAAACAATAGTACTATGCAAATTGAAAAAGAGTGATTATATTAATTCAAAAACATATTGACTTATTACTTTGCTTAATATCATGAGAAAAGCTCTGAAGTCAATCATGATTAAAAGATTGAGCAATATAGCTGAGATTCATCATATGCTATCTGATGCTCAAATGAAAGCAAAATGCAAGTGATTCATGATCTCAACATTAAATTTACTAGTAGATCAAGTTCACACAATATGAGACTGCAAAATTAAATATGTAACATTCATGCTGAGTTTAAACATCATTGAAGCATTCAATTAAGTCTTGCACGTCAGACTTCTGCATATTCTGAAAATGAAAAGAACTTCAGACTACATAGTCAAATGAGCATGCAGCTTTCTTGAAAATTGAGAAACATTGCTGAGATTCAACGAATAAATGAGTGATATGCGTAAGGTAAATGCAGATATATCGCAGAAGTTTCTCATTTCATTAATTCTCTTTCTATTCTTCAACGCAAGTTTGATTAAGAAGTGCAAAGCATTGAGAATTAAAATCAAAGTACTTGACTTCATAAATGATATTAACATTTTAGCATATGATAAATTCATTGAAGAAATCTGCAAAACATTGAGCAAAATGCATGATGTCTGCGTGAAATGAACTCACACTCATGACGTAATATTTGCATCAAAAAAGTATGAACTTACGCACTTCATCAGAAAATCAAAAAGATTTGACATGATGATTAATATACAAATAAAAAGCTCAGTTATTAAGTTAAAATCAGATGTGCAAGTTTTAAAAGTACAACTGAACACAAAATTGCAATGAGACGCGCATTTTTGTCAAATCAAAGCAAATCATGTCACATAAATACTAGCACTTAATTGACTTGAAGTCTTTACATGAGAAGCAATCTTCACAAAAGCAAGATAAATATACTCAGCAGTAGTAAGATCAGAAATTGCATTCAAAGCATCAGTTTAACATCAGCGAGAAAAAAAGAAAGAGTTGTTAAACAAAGAATACAAACTTGAAACATTACAGAATCAAACTCTGCATTATGTTGCAAAAATGTTCAAAAGAATAAGCATTAAGACTTTGAAAGTAGAAATGTTTACAAGCTCACTGCATGTTCATTTGAACATGTTACAAGACAAGATCACGTTACGCAGTTGAATCAACAATCATATGCAGAAAATCAGATAAACATGTGAATTGATATGCATTTATATGATGAGTATCAATTGCATCATTTCTCATTTTCTTGTTATCAAGAAAGTGATGCTTCTAAACAACTTAATTAAAAAAGACGTGAAAATACAGTTAAAATGCAAGTGATTAACTCTCGCTGCAATGATTTTGACTAGTGACAGCATTGCAATAACGCAGTATCACAGAAGTCAGTAAAAGCAATGATGAAAAAAATATAAAAAATGCATTGCAGATGTTCACATCATCTCAACATAAAGATTGCATCTGTTCAATAAAATGATAAAGATGCAAAATAATTTTCAGAAAATCAAAAGTACTTTTATCATTTACTATACTCATTTATACATTGACGTTTTATTTCATGATTCAACAATGATTTCAACATTTGTTCTTTCAAAATATTGATGAATTTCTTTTCATTCATTATCTTTCAGTTACAACACGATTTTCATGCTGACTTTTTGCGAACTCTGAAATCTATAATTGTCTGTATCAATAAATTATTTAAGAAGTTTTTCATTTTTTCATTGATTTCACATCATATTAATTGATTCATAATATTATCTGTCGTGAAAATTAAATTTATTATCATTTGAGATTCTTGATAATCTTTCGTAATTGTGTCTTGAAATAATGCTAGTGATGCATTAATGTTTGTGATCATTTTAATTAACTCATTCAACAATAAATGTTGTCTTGAATAGAATAATTCTTTTCATGTGAAGTGATGCAGATTGAAGTCTTTTACAAGATTGCTTTCTCTTAACATGTACAGCATCTTTTCAATGTCTGAAAGATTTTCTTTTTCATGAATAATTTCATGATCTTTGAGTGATGAATTGTATGCTTCATGAATGTGTATAATTTTCTGAATCATTTGTGCATCATCTGTTAATGTTTATAACATAATTGTGTTTACATCTTTAAAGTATTATGTTGAGTATTAGATGTTGCTGTTGATTCTCTTGTTTATGTAGAAACAGATTTTATCTTCATTATTCTTCAGTATGAAGTTAACAATTACTGAGCAGTATGCTTTGAAAATATCATTAAATCATCAGAGTTCTTGAAGAATCAGAATGTCATAGTTTTTTATCTTTTTCTCATGTAGTAGTGCTATTATCATCTTGTTTCTGAACTTGTGAACGTTGTACTGTAATATTCAAAGCTTCTTTTGCTGAAACATTAAAATTCACATTTCAAATTGTTTAATGTTTTCTTGAGTATCTGCAAAGTGCTTACTTCGATTGCAAGATTCTCAACAGAAGATAACATTAACAATGACGTAATTAATGTTGACTTTAATTCATTTGATCTTGACTTCTTGATTAAGTGATTCAGTATAGTGTTTTCTGATGTGATGATTACGCTGAGCAGATGACTTTCATTCATTGAATGTCTCTTCTTTTTCTTCAAGTCATTGTTCATCAGCGATTTCAAATTAATAAATGTTTTTGTGAATGTTTTTGATATCACTGTCTTGAGTTCTTTCTGCTCTCATACAACATGATATAAAGATCTGTGCTTTGTGACTTTCTTTATTCTTTCTTTTTCAGCTTATTGTTTATGACATTGAAAGTCAAAGACTCTGTGTATGTCTCAACATACTTTACATTTTCATATGTTTTAAGTCTGTTTATGAAAACAATGCTTTAAATGATGATTCAGCATGCAGTAAATGCATTTCTGCTTGTTTTTGCACTTGTACATCTTGTGATCATATTCTTGATACTTTAAACATTGATGCACTTTGCAGCTTAAGTCATAGAACTGTGTGATCTTTATGTCAATCTCATGACATACTCTTTCATTGATCAACTTGTTTATTATTTCAGCATTGATTACATGTATCATCAGCAAGATGTATCTCTTCTGCTCACTCTTTTTTATGAGTCACTTAATCTTCTCATTCATCATTTTTGAATATATATTTTTATTGATCTTAATGAGTGTTTTCATCTCTTTCTTCTCTATGTTCTTAGACATTTCTTTGACTTTAATCTCATGTATCACTACTTCAAAACTGACTTTGCACAGATATATGTTCAATGATATCTTTTTAATTCAAAAATCATTTTTCTTTAATAATTTTTTACTGCTTTTCATCTTGACTTGAAATATCAGCAGTTTTGATTATCTTTTCATCATCTTTATGTTCTTGTGTGTCAATAACATCTTGTTGACATCAATCTCTTTTATTCATCTTACTATGTTTTTCATTATTGTTGTCATGATTCTTTTTACTTCAAATTTCTCATAATGATTTTGCATTAACAATGATATGTTGACGTTGAACACAAGATGACTTTCAAATGATGTTGACGTTGAACACAAGATGACTTTCAAATGATGTTGACGTTGAACACAAGATGACTTTCAAATGATGTTGTCAACTTCATGCTCACTTTCTTCGCTCAGCTGTCAATGTGTTTTCTCTTCTTCACGAACTCTTTTTCAAGTCTGCTTATTATTATTTTCAATCTCTTTAGCTGATTCTTCATGCATTGATTAACAATCAATATAACAACACGTTGATACATCAGCTTTTTTATCATCTCTGTTAAACTTTTCATCTTTTTTTAAAGCATCAGCTCATTGTTTTTACGTTCGTTGAACTCATAAAGTACTTGCAGCTTGTGTAATTCTTTCTGTATATTTTTCGTCTTGATTGAATTCTTCTGCAAGATAGCAATAATCACTTCTTGCTCACTCATTGATGTTACATTAACGACACTTCTCATTTGTTCTTGATGATCAGAATGAAGCGCAAGCATCATGTTGATGATGTGTTCTGTCTTTAAATAGTTTAAATAATTTGTTTTCATCTTCTTGAAAGTAATGTTTATTGAATAAGTATTAAGAAATAAGTTGATCTTGTTGCTTGTCAAAATTATTTGTATTTAAACAATGAATATGCGTAAAATCAAAATTTTGGTGAAACAATGAGCTCATCGAAATGTGAAAGACGCTGTTGTCAAAAAAGCGAATCTGAAAAAGATGCAGAAATGATGACGCATGAGCAAAGATAGTGCAAATGCGAAATTCGTATTATGATGCAATAAAGCTGATCAAAAATCAATTCTGAATTAATTTTTTAAACAACGTTAAAGAAAAAGAAGTGTTTCAGACATACAAGTTCACTAAATCACGTTTAATCAAAAAGCTATTCTTGATATAAAACTTGCAAAAAGAATTAAAGATCAAATTCAATGAAAATTGCAAGACATTTTTGAAAGCAATGTACTCATCATTTTTGAAAATTCAAATCAATGAAGAATTACTATTGAACGAAAGTATACAGTAATCAAGAGTTATTGAAGAAAAAATCAAGCACGCTATTAACTTCTCAACATTTAGAAAAGCATTCAAATCAGATGATATATCATTTGCAATCATACAGCAAGCGTACAAAACTATATTGAAAATCTTCAATTTAATATACTCAGATTTGATTGAAAACAACTATCATTTGAAGATATTATGCAAAGGCACGAGAATTATTCTAAAAAAATCAGACAAGTCAAATTATTCAATTTCAAAGACATACAGAATTATTACGCTGCTAAATTGTTTAAACAAAGTAGCAGAAAAAATAATAGCAGTGCAATTGTCTTACACAGCTGAAATTAATGATAAGCTGCTGAATTTTGATCAAATGAGAGATAGAAAACAAAGATTAGTTATAGACGCAGTACTAAATTTAGTACATAATGTGCAAATGGCGAAAAGTCGAGAAAACACACTTATTTGTTTACTTCTAGATGTCAAAGAAGTCTTTGATCATGTTGCATTGAAACAGCTGATCAAAATATTGATTAGATTGAAAATATCAGTCAATTTAATCAATTGAGTAAAATGTTTCTTACAAAATTAAGTTATTGACTTAGCATTTGACGACGAACGTCAGAAATCAAAGAAAATAAGCACAGAAATATCACAAGATTTATTTATCTCGCTCATTTTATTTCTAATTTATATTCAATATCTGTTTTCAAAGATTCACGCAAAGTTTGAAAATTTACAGTCATTCAGCTATATTAATGACGTGATGCTATACATTGAGGAAAGAAATATTGACAAGAATGTGAAAATACTGAAAAACGCAGCAAAAATTACTTTCACATGAGCTAAGAATAATACAATGCAATTCGATGACTTGAAATCTGAACTGATACACTTTGAAAGTCACAAGATGACACTCAATCAAATGATTATTCTACTCAATAACATGATCATAAAATCAAAAACATGTGTATGATGATTAGAAGTCTGACTGAATCGAAAGCTCAACTTCAAAGTTCATGTGCAAACGAAAATCGCAACAGTCACAAGAACGTTACACTCGTTGTTTAAATTAATGAATAGCGAGTGAAAACTAAATGTCAAATCAGAAAAGCAGTTATATCTGACATGCATCATGTTTATTAGCAATTATGACGTCGAGATATGATGAAATAATCAAAAAAGCTACTTAGTTAAATTTCGCAAACTGCAAAACGTTGCATTACGAAAAATTCTGAGTGCGTTTCAAACATCATCAATAGATGCTATGCAAATAAAAGTTGAAATTTCATCAATGAAGATGCAATTAAATTAAAAGTGCAAGAACTATGCAATTTGAATAGTTGAATTATTGAAAAAACATTTTATCAGAAAAAAAACCTTTATTTCATACTCATTTCAATACTTTATTGAATTGAATCTAGATTTGAACGCATCAAAATATCTGAACTGAAACAAGATGAAGATGAATTTATCTTGAAAAGTCAAGAAGTGCAAAGACAGACTCATGCAGATATATTGAATATTGAACAAAGTGCAAAAAACATTGAATTTAATAAAAGAAATTGAAATTTCTCACTTCAAGAAATCGTGAGATCAAGAAATTAAGCATTTAGCAAGAATTCAAATTGAATTTGCAAAAAGCGAAACTTGCAAAATGATCAATGTGCACTACAGAGAATTAGAAAGAATTATCAAAAAGACAAAAAACATAGTGATGTACATTGACGCATTGCAAATTCAAAAAAAGATAGCAGAGATTGAAACAGAAACGAGAATGACAGTGATATTCACGCATGAACTCATCAGATACAGCAAAGTGATAAGCGTTTCTGACAAAATAATCATAACAAAAGCGAAACTACAAGTTATTAGCGATGCAATCGCAATATGCAGCGAAAAAGCACTCAAAAACAGCGAAATTTGAGTGTACATAAACAGTCAAATAACTTTGCAAAGACTAAACATAAAAAGCAACGTCAATGCAAAGTTATGTGATGACATACGACAAAACTTGATCAATTTACGTCAAAATCAGTGTCAAATTTGCATACAATGAATATCAAGTTGCAAAAGCATTATTGAGAATGAAAAAGCATTGCTTAAGAATTATCAGTTATTGATAATACAAAAGCAATCATCATAAGCTTCGTCAAAAAGCAAATTTGCAAAGAGACAAAATTACAATGATTAAATGTCTGAAAAAGCAGCATCAAGAAGAAAAATCAAAGTTGACAACAAAATTTACCTGTATGAGATGCTGACTACGAATCTTCTGCAAGCTATGCTTGTCAGAAGAGCTGAACAATCTCATCAACATTGACAAAGCAGTAACAGCGCTTTACTCATGCATTGAGCTCACATACAACATATACATATATACTGCGAAGATATGACTCAGCTTTTGCACACATATGAACAGACGTGATGTAGTAAATCAATCAGTTTCGATTTTCTGATCAATTTACATGCGTTGCAATCACATACACTGCAAAGACATGATACAATCTTGACTCATATACACAGAATAATAGCAACGTTTCTGCGCACATGCTGCAACTCATATACATCACATACACATACATTGCAAAGACATGACTCAGCTTTTGCATATTTACAGACTTATGTGATGCAGTAAATCAATCAATTTTTCGCTTTATCAGATCAATTTACATGCATTGCAATCACATACATTGCAAAAACATGATACAATCTTTGCTCATATATACAGAACAACAGCAACGTCTTTACGCATATGCTGCAACTCATATACATCACACATATACATATTGCAAAGACACGACTCAGCTTTTGCACATATACACATTTATGTGACGCAGTAAATTGATCAATTTCGATTTTCTGATCAATTTACATGCGTTGCAATCACATACACTGCAAAGACATGACACAGTCTTTGCTCATATACACAGAACAACAGCAACATCTTTGCGCATATGCTGCAACTCATATACATCACATACATATACATTGCGAAGACATAACTCAACTTTTGCACATATACACATTTGTGCAACGTAGTAAATTGATTAATTTCGATTTTCTGATCAATTTACATGCGTTGCAATCACATATATTGCAAAGACACAACACAATCTTTGCTCATATACATAAAACAACAGCAACGTCTTTGTGCATATGCTGCAACTCATATACATCACACATACATATATTGCAAAGACATGATTCAGCTTTTGCACACATACACATTTGTGCAATGCAGTAAATCAATCAATTTTTTCGATTTTCTGATTGATTTACATGCGTTGCAAATACATAAATCAAAACTCATTTAATTCATTAATCAACAACGAGTTTTACCTGTATGAGATGCTGACTACGAATCTTCTGCAAGCTATGCTTGTCAGAAGAGCTGAACAATCTCATCAACATCAACAGAGCAGAAACAGCGCTTTACTCACGCGTTGAGCTCACACACAGTCGAAGAGCGAGACAATAACAACGCGATCATCAACACGTTGAAGCTTGCATATACACAGAAAAACAGCAACGTCTTTGCGTACATGCTGCAACTTACATACGACATACACACATATACTGCGAAGGCACGACTCAGCTTTTGCACACATATGAACAGATGTGATGCAGTAAATCGATCGATTTTTCGCATTTTCAGACCGATTTACATGCAGCGCAATCATACACAGAGCAGTAACAGCGCTTTATTCACACGTTGAGCTCATATACAACATATACACATATACTGCGAAGGCACGATTCAGCTTTTGCGCACATACACATTGATGCAACGCAGTAAATCGATCGATTTATTGATTTTCTGATCGACTTACATGCGTCGCAAATACATACATTGCGAAGACACAACACAGTCTTTGCTCATATACACAGAACGACAGCAACGTCTTTGCGCATACGCTGCAACTAATATACGACATTCACATACATACTGCGAAGGCACGACTCAGCTTTTGCACACATACACATCTGTGCAACGCAATAAATCAATCGATTTCAATTTTCTGATCAATTTACATATGTCAACGACAGCAACGTCTTTGCGCATGCGTTGCAACTCATATACGTCATACACATACACACTGCGAAGGCACGACTCAGCTTTTGCACATCTACACGCTTGCATGATGCAGTAAATCAATCGATTTCTCGATAGATTTCTCAAGTTTCTGATCGATTTACATGCGTTGCAAATACATAAATCAAAGCTTATTTAGTTCGTTCAGCTGAATGAGCATACAGCAAACTTGAAAGCTCACGTTGAAAAGATCAGCTTTCATCTACATAGATCAAAGCTTATCTAGCTCGCTTGACTTGATGATCACACAGACAAGTTGAAAGTTCACATTAAAGTGATCAGCTTTCACAATTTTGAGTTGTTTATGTGATCACTTGATCATATAAATAGTTCATGCGCTTGTATGTGCAAACTATCGATGTGATTGATCAATGAAAAGATATACAGCAGCGATTATAGCTAGATTACATGTAATTTAGAGTACACACAGCGTCTAGATAGTGTCATAGTCATAGACTGCATGCACTTAATGAAGAAATAAAAAAATTAAAAAAATTCATTTAGTTCATTCAACTGAGTGATCATACAGTGAACTTGAAAGTTCACGTCAAAGTGATCAGTTTTCATTTACATAAATCAAAGCTCATTTAGCTCGCTTAGCTTAATGATTATACAAACAAGTTGAAAGTTTACATTGAAGTGATTAGCTTTCATAATCTTGAGTTGTTTATATGATCACTTGATTATATAAACAACTCATACATTTGTTTGCACAAACTATTAATGTGATTAATCAATGAAAAAATACACTGCAGCAATTTTGACTAGATTACATGTAATTTAGCATATACACAGCATTTAGATAATGTCATAGTCATAAACTGCATGCACTTAATGAAGAAATAAAAAAGGGGGGAAAAAAGAAGAAAAATCAGTATTAAAAGCACATATTGAATGTGAATTTAAGTCATATTTTTTTCTTCTTCATTAAGTGCATGCAGTCTATGACTATGACATTATTTAAACATTATATATATGTTAAATTACATGTAATCTAGTCAAAATCACTGCAGTGTATCTTTTCATTGATCAATCACATTAATAGTTTTAATCAGCAATGAAACTCATCTGTATACAATGCTGATTACAAATCTACTGTTTAACTACAGTAAAGTTTAAAGATTATTAAAAGTTTAAATGATATCAAGATGCTGTGTAATGATGAAGTAAACTGATCATGTCAAGTTGAGTACTTGAGTTCAAGTCAAGTATTCAACTCAAAAAGTGTTGAGTTGAATTGAATTTTTTTTGAAAAAGTGTTGAGTCAAATTGAGAAGTTGAACTTAAGAACTCAGATCGAGTTGAGAAGCTTGACTTGACAATTCGACTCAAAAACTCAACTTGACTCGACAAGATATTAAATAGATGTAAATAGCTTGATTGAACAGTCTACATGATTTTTCTTCATGACTTTCTATCATGTTTTCCCGTCATGACTCTCTATCAAAGTCAAACGATCTTCATGTTTTCTCTCTATGTTTCTCTCTATATTTCTCTTTATATTTCTCTCTATGTTTCTCTCTATGTTTCTCTCTATGTTTTTCATCATGACTCTCTTCATGTTTCTCTTCATGTTTCTCTTCATGTTTCTCTTCATGTTTCTCATCATGACTTTCTATCAAACACTCTTCATGTTTCCCTTCATAACTTTCTATTAAAAGATAATGCAAAAAGGTAATGCAAAAGTCAAAAATCGGAAAAATTTCTATATTTAACTCTCTTGATGTCAAGCTCAAGTTCTTGATGAATCAAGTTGAGTTGACTCAATTTTCAGTCGAGTCGAGTCACGTCAAGTTGAAAATATGAGTAATTTGACTCAAATCAAGTTGAAAATGTGAGCAACTTGACTTGATCTCAGTTCAAGTTCAAAATGTTAACTTGAAACTCAACTTGATGATCAGTCTATGATGAAGTACTGACATTGATTGCATGCAGAGTTTTCGCGATCATGCAGACTTTAATAATCTTAATGTACATGTTATAAACAATTTGCATGCAGATGAGAAAGTCAAATAGAACGCAGAACTATAAGAAAAATCGCTTATGAAAATCATTCAATTCAATATCTTGTCATCGTAATGATAAAAACTGAGACAAAACACTTTTATGTTTGATTTGTTAAGAATGATTAGCAGAAAGAACTTAAATCATGAACATTTTTTAAATTTACATGCTAACTACATATAAATCTTGTTAAGACTGCATGTCTGTTACTATAATATAAGTAACTCATGAGATTCATTAAGTTCAACATGAGCAAACTTGAGAATCTCATTAATATCATTTAACAGATGTTCAGATATAAACATTTTATATGTGAACAATACATTAATGAAAAGACTTTGTTAAAAGAAGAGAAATACAAGCAAGTTAATAAAGAATGATTAAACTACGCTGTCTGATTAAAAGTGTAGCATATAAACATTTTTGCAAAACATAATTGATCTGCACAAGAAAGATCTTTACAAACAACATGAAACAGATGAGTTGCACATCTTACAAGCAAAGCAAGCATTTGCAAAACATGATATACAATGATGATGATTGTCGATTTCAAGAATCTTATTTCTTCACTGAGTTTTGACTTTTGAATGTTTTAATGATAAAGTTAATCTTTAGTTGAAAACATCATCTGTATAGCTTGAGAAAACAGTAGCATATGTCAATGTGATTAAAGAAGAAATCGACTGCAATATGCATGCATATCATTGACAAAATGTTTGCAACTCATGCTTAAGAAGTAAACTGTTGAAATTTAAGCAGTAAGAGATTTCACTCATCTTGAACTGTGAATCTGCTGCATGAGAAAAAACTATTTCTCGTTAAGAGAAAAATCAGCATAGAGATCATGTTTTATGTATGTTGCATGCAACGTATGCAACATATTTTTGATAAATCATTAAAGAAGCTTTGAAAAATAAACAGACTGACGTTTTCAATGTTTATACAGTTAAAAATGAAACATGATTATTTTAAAAACTATTTGCATCGATTATCAAAGAATAATTTAAACAAATGCTATGAAATATGCAAGATGAGATAAACATTAAAGCATTTACTACTGAACTGCAAACATTATAAAACAGAACAGTTACAGCTTAAAGCAAAAGCATAGTTCAAAAACATGAATATTATATTAACGTTGTTTATCATCAAGATTGAAAGAATCACAATGTTAAAGTACTTAAAAAGTACTTGAATTGTGACAAGAAAATGATTATTGAAAACGAAAAAGTAGAGTGGAAAGAATATAAAGAGACAAGAAAACAAGAGCACGAAAGAAAGAAGTTGTTTGATTGAAAGCATTTATTTGCACAAACTATTGATGTGATTGATCAATGAAAAGATATAAAGCAGCGACTGTGATCAAGATACATGTAATCTAACATATGTACAACGTCTAAATAATATCATAGTCATAAACTGCATGCACTTAATGAAGAAAAAAAACATTGATAGTTTGCACAAATGAGCGCGTAAGCTGTTTATATAATCAAGTAATCATATAAACAATTCAAGATTGTGAAAGCTGATCACTTTGATATAAACTTTCAACTTGTCTGTATGATCATCAAGTTACACAGACTAAATAAGCTTTAATTTATGTAGATGAAAGTTGATCACTTCAATGTAAATTTTCAAGTTCATTGTATGATCATTAAGTTAAGTGAGCTAAATTAGTTTTGATCTCTGTATTTGCAACGCATGTAAATCGCTCAGAAAATCGAAAAATCGATTGATTTACTGCATTGCATCAATGTGTATATATGCAAAAGCTGAGTCATGTCTTTGCAATAACTGTGTGAATGTTGTATATTAGTTGCAGCATGTGCGCAAAGACATTACTGTCATTCTGTGTATATGAGCAAAGACTGTGTCATGTCTTTGCAATGTATGTGATTGCAACGCATGTAAATTAATCAGAAAATCGAAATCAATCAATTTACTGCGTTGCACAGATGTGTATATGCGCAAAAGCTGAGTTATGCCTTCGCAATGTATATATGTGTGATGTATATGAGTTGCAACGTATGCGCAAAGACGTTACTGTCGTTTTATATATATGAGCAAAGATTGTGTTATGTCTTTGCAATGTATGTGATTGCAATGCATGTAAATTGATTTAATAAAGTGAAAAATTGATTGATTTACTGCATTACATAAGTCTGTAGATATGCAAAAGTTGAGTCATGTCTTTGCAATGTATATGTGTGTGATGTATATGAGTTGCAACGTATGCACAAAGACGTTGCTGTCATTCTGTGTATATGAGCAAAGACTGTATTATGTCTTTGCAATGTATGTAATTGTGATGCATGTAAATCGATCTGATAAAGCGAAAAATCAATCAATTTACTGCATTGCACAAGTTTATAAAAGCACAAAAGTTGAATCATGTCTTTGCAGTATATGTATGTATGTTGTATATGAGTTTAACGTGTGAACAAAGCATTGTAACTGCTCTGTATGTGATTGTGCTGCGTGTAAATCAATCTGAAAATGCGAAAAATCAATCAATTTACTGCATCATGTTTGTCTTTATGTGCGCAAAAGCTAAGTCATGTCTTCGCAATATATGTATATATGTTGTATATGAGTTCAACGTGTGAATAAAGTGCTGTTAGTGCTCTGTATGTGATTGCGTTGCGTGTAAATTGATTCGAAAATGCAAAAAATCAATTGATTTACTGCATCACATTGTTGCGATCATGCACTTTGAATTAGTCTAACATAAATCATGTCAAACTATCATAAACTAGTATAGAACTGATGTTAACACGCTAGCGATTTAGCGTGTCTTCGTGAGTAAAACTCATGACGTGTCGCATCTTCTTTTTTCTTCAGCTTTGAACTTCTAGTTAAAATACACTTCTATGATTCGCTTTATGCAAATTCATAACATTAGTTCAAAGCTCATTAATCTTGCTATCAACATGTAGATAATATAAAAAAAAGCTACACAACTTAAATCAGAAGTTGAAATCAGAAATTTCAACAGCAAAATCAGAACTCAAGCTCAGAAAGCTCAATAGAAATCAGAAATTTCTAAAGAAGAATCTTAATTCAAAACCAGAAATTTCGATAGAATCAGAATCAAAGAACATGAACGCGTTGCTCTTAATTAACTTTTTATTGAACTCATCATCAGAAATCAGAAATTTCAGCAGTACTTGAACTCAGAAAGTTTGATAGAGTACTATCGAAATCTCGATCAGCAATTTTCTACTCATATCATGACTAGAAGCACAGAATCAGAATCAGTGAGCATTGCTCACTATGACTTTCAAAATGTTAGAAGAGAATCACTTTTATCACAGAATTGAACAGCATCAGAAGAAGAAGACACGAATGCGTCATCAGATACAGAAGAAAAAAACATGAATACATTGCTTTTTAATCACGAAATGATCAAGATCAGCATCAGCATTGAACTGAATGCTTGAATAAGCACTTATAAAGCAGATGACATCATTATTTTTATCAAGTACATGTATTAACAGCACGACATCGAAATCAAGACTTACAATGACATGATTCAGATGTTAGAAAATGTCAACGAGATAAACATCATGTTGAAAGCTGCACAGACGCGTCTGCAGAAAGAGATGAGAGACAAGAACGTGATTATACATCATTTAAAATCTGCATCAAGTCAGCAAAGCACTTCAATCTCTGAAGATCTTTTCTTGAAATCAATCAAATTATTGAACTCTTTACTGTTTGAAGATTCGTTGCAGAATGTAAACAATTGACTATCACGAATGCAAAATAAGTTGAAGACAAACAAGAATCACTTTTCTATTGAAAAGTTGAAGATTGTTTACATTGAAAGTTGAGTCAGTGAAGCTGCGATCAAGCACATAGTTTCTTGCATGCAAAATATCTTCTTAAACTTGTTTCTAGAAGTTGAAGAAGTATTATCGATCATTGATAAAATGTATGATGATCTCAATCATCATTATACAACTCAACAACAGTATTTAAAGCTGTATCAGAACAAGATCTTCTTTCATGAATTTTAAATGAAATTTCAAAGATTCAACGCAGAATTAAAGTGTAATAATGAGATTCTACTAGATGATCTTCAGCATAAGATTAGCTCAGATCTTTAACAAGTAATGCTTAATGAATGAATCACGAATTTGAATGAGTTTGTTGACATCTGCATGCAAGTTAATGTTAGATTGACTAAATTAAACATTCAATTGATTGTCAAAGCTTCAGCGATCTCAGCTGCTCATTCTGTCGCTAGCACTTCGTCTGCTCAATCTACGTCATCAGTCTCTGCGTGAAAGAAACTTCAGAAGATTGAATCTCGATTTTATTCAGAAAGAGTTGTTTAAGAAAAAACTTTGCTTCAAATGCAAAAAGTCAGAACATAGAGCATATAACTGTTTCAAGACGACTCAAGTGCATAAGATTGCTGCGAATTTGAAAAATGATTTGTCTTCATCAAAGTAGTGACTGAGAATGATATACTCATATTTTGTTTCATCAGCATGTCTGATGATTCATTTAATTTCAAGTCGTTCACTATTGATGTCATCTTAAATAGTTTAAAAAAGATATTCAGATTCTTTGCTCTGATAGATACTGAAGTCACTGACATGACTTTCATCAATAAATCTTTGATGTCAGAGCTATGTGAACACTTTGATATTCAGTCAATATTGCTGTCAAAATCAAAATCGATTTGATTGTATAATGAAATCTTTGATCAAAAGTTGATTACATATGCTCTGTATACATTGATCATGATTCAAGAACACAAGTATGAAATGATGTCTTTATTAATAACTTGTCTAGATCAGCATAAGATAATTATTGAAAATCTTTAATTAAAAAGAAATCAAATTTTGATAAATTCTGCAAATAATTGATTAATATCATCATTGAAGGTTTAAACATTGAAATCTGCTGTTTTAAAAGCAAGCAGTCAATCAGCATTTCATAAATCTGAGTCAAATAAAATTTGCAAAATGAAATGAAAGAACTTGAATTCAATTGTTACATTAATGATCATCTTAAAGAGACTCTCGAATCAGAAATCAGTGAATAAATTTATTGAATCTGCTCTCATAGCAAAGCAAAGCACTCAACTTTGTTTCTTTCAGTCAACTGAGAAAAAGAAACTTGTTAATATTATCATGATTGAAGTCGCTGCATATCAAACTCTAGTCAAGAATAAGAAGATCAAGATCTTCTTTTTGATCATTAGTGAAATCAACAAAGCACTTAGCTCAGTCGAAGATTTCGCGAAACTGAATGAGATGATCTTTGTCATGTCATTAAATGAACTGAAGAAGAAGCTTTCAATAGTTTATCATGACTTTCTGAATGTTTTTGATAGAGAAAAGACAACGCAGTTGCTCTTGCATTGATCATACGATCATAAGATTGAATTAGAAGATGAGAGTCAATCTTCTAAAAGTCAATTGTATTTCATGTTGAATCACAAATTGCAAAAGATCAAGAAGTATCTAGAAGAGAACTTGAAGAAAAAGTTTATTACACTCAGCAAAACTCTTTTCGCTTCGTCAATACTATTTGTCAAAAAGAAAGATGAAAACTATTGAAAACTGAATGCTCTGATCAAAAGAAATTGTTATTCAATACTCTTGATAAACGAAGTACTAGCTTGAATTCAAGACAGTAAGTATTTAACTTAACTCAACATTATCACTGCGTTCAATAAACTGCAAATGAGTTCAGAAAGTAAGAATTTAACTACTTTTGTTACTTTCTTTGACATTTACAAATATAAAGTAATGCTCTTTGAATTGATCAATGAATCTGCGTTCTTTCAGCACTATATTAACGATGTATTGTTTAAATGTCTGCATAAATTCTGTCAAACATATTTGAATAATATTCTTATCTACAGTAAGATCTTAAAGAAACATAGAACTCATGTGAAAGAAGTGCTAGACAAGCTTCGTGAAGTCAACTTGCAGATAAACATTGACAAGTGCGAATTCAAGATTCAGAAAATCTCGTTTCTTGAACTACTGATATTCATCAATGATCTACGAATGAATTCTCAAAAAGTAGATGTGATTCAAAGCTGAAAAGTGCTGCAATTGTTAACTTATGTACAGATCTTCATTAATTTCTGCAATTTCTATTGATGATTCATAAAGAACTTCTCAAAGATCATTCAACTCATGATAAAGCTGATTTGAAAAGATCATCTCTTTGAATGAATAAAGATCTGTCAAATGATCTTTGAAGAACTAAAGCAATAAATGACAACAGTCTTCATTCTGAAGCATTTTGACTTGATCAGAAAAGTTATTCTGAAAATGAACTTCTTGAACTATGTGAACGACGAAGTATTATCTCAATATGATGATGAAGACATTTTACATTCAGTAATCTTTTATAGCAAGAACATGATTCTTGCAGAATGCAACTACAAGATTTATGACAAAGAACTTCTGATCATTATTCACTGTTTGAAACATTAATGTCTTGAATTGAAATGTATGAATATTTCAATCAAGATCTTCATCAATCATCTGAATTTGAAGTACTTCATGATCATCAAAGAACTGACTCAATGACAAGTTAAATGAGCTGAGAAGTTATCTGAATATAACTTCAAGATTATATATCAGTCGGAAAAACAGAATCTGAAAGTCGACGCGCTGATCAGAATGTCAAACGTCAAGTCAGTTGAAGCAAATGATGATCGAAAGCTATATCAGCATCAGATGCTATTGTCGAAAGACAAATTTGAGCTGCAGTCAATAGAAGCTGATTAAGAAGATAATCAGAAAACTGATTAAGATCTGACTCAGATCTTGCTCAGATTTAACTCAGATTTGAAACAAGAATTGAACGTTAACGAAAATTTAATTGAAGAAATGATTTCTATTTAGAATCAAATTATAGTTGAAAATCAAATGAATCAACTGTGCTTTAATATTTGAATAGTCATGAAACAGAACAGAAGAACTTGTCAAGATATCAATCTAGACAATTGCAAAGTACTTAATGAAGTACTCTGAAAAGATGATAGACTATGAGTTTTTCAGTCAATGATCACTTGATTGATAAGAAAAGCATATGATTTTTTGATCAATGATCATTCTAACATGAATCAAACATTAAACTTGCTGAGATGATTATATTGCTAATCGAAAATAAGAATGATGATCAAGCGCTACATTTGAAACTGTTACGTTTGTCGTAGATCAAAAGCATCAAGAGATCAAATCAATGAACTGCTGAAGTCATTGCTCATATTTGAACAGCAATGACAAAACATATCATTAGACTTCATTATTGATTTATCAGAAAGTGATGAAAACAACGCGATTCTGATAGTCATAGATTGATTGTCTAAGAAACGACATTATATATTGTGTTGATCAGATGATGAAGAAATCTTCGCAGAATAAACAGTCAAGCTACTGTTGATATGAGTTTTCAGAACTCATGAACTATCAAGATCAATAATGTTCAATCGTGATTCACAATTTATATTAATTGTTTGAAAGTCTCTATGTCTGAAACTCAACATCAAGATGAAACTATTCACAAACTATTATTTGCAGATCAATGATTAAACAGAAAGAGTGAATCAGAATGTGAAATGATATCTATGAAGCTATTGCTCATATATGCAAGATAATTGATTCATCTGATTATTTATGATTGAATTCATTGATAATAATGCTATTTCATCGTCAATTAAATAGTTAACGTTCTTTCTGAATAAAAGCTTTCATTCTCATATGAGCTTCGATTCAAACTCAATTGAATATGAGATCACTCAAGCTAAAATCGAAGCAGACAAAGCAAAGAATATATTTGAACACATGAAATGATTATTAACATTAATCAAGCAAGTTTTAGCAAGAATCAGAGTCACAATGAAGAAACAGATTGACAAGCATTGAAAGAAAATGATTTACAAGATAAATGACATGATGTTTCTGAATTCTAGAAACATAATGATTTCACAATCATTAAAGAAGCTAGATGATAAAATGCTAGAATTCTTCAAGATTCTGATTAAGATCGAACATGCACATTGACTGAAACTGTCGTTGACTATGAAGATTCATTCGAAGTTTACGTCAAATCTGCTGCAACTAGATTCAAAAGACGCTTTAGAAGAACAATAAAATGAGTCATCTGATTCTATAATGGTTGAAAACAAATATGAATGAAAAGTGAAAAACATATTGAACTTCAGACACTATGAACAAGATAAATGACTACAATATCGTGTCAATTGAAAAGAATACGACGTCAATCTACATTGATACAACGTCAATGAAAGTGAATTCAAAGATTGCTTGAAAGTCATCAATGACTTTCATAAATGTTATTCAAACAAGTCAAGATAGAAATTGACTCAAGAAAGATTGACTGAACTGCAGCAATGAGAACATTGTTAAATGAAGAGAGAAGATAATGTTGCAATCGTGCACTTCAAGTTAGTCTAACATAGATTGTGTCAGACTATCATAGACTAGTATAGAGTTGATGTTGACACGCTAGCAATCTAGCGTGTCTTCGTGAGTAAAACTCATGACGTGTTGCATCTTCTTTCTTCTTCAGCTTTGAACTTCTAGTTAGAATACACTCATATGATTCGCTTTATACAGACTCATAACACACATCTGTTTATATATGTGTAAAAGCTGAGTCATGTCTTTGCAATATGTGTATATATGTTGTATGTAAATTGCAACATGTATGCAAAGACATTGCTGTTCTTCTGTATATATGTGAGCTTCAATGCATCAACGACTGCGTTGTTATTATCTCGCTTTTCAACTGTGTGTAAGCTCAACATGTGAGTAAAGCGCTGTTACTACTCTGTCAATGTTGATGAGATTGTTCAACTTTTCTGACAAGCATAGCTTGCAGAAGATTTATAGTCAGCATCTTGTACAGATAAATCTTGTTGTTGATTGAATTTAAGTCATAAATCACTAAAAGAGATGAGAAAAATCAATAAATTAATATTTTCAATCTTTATTCAGCTGAAAATGAAACATAACTATTTTAAAAGCTATTTGCATCGATTATCAGAGAATAATTTGAACAAATGTTATGAAATATGCAATGTAAGACAAACGTTGAAGCATTTACTGCTGAACTGCAGACATTATAGAGCAAAGCAAATAAAGTTTAAGAAAAAAACTTAACTCAAAAACACAAACATTATATTAACTTTGATTTGGTTTAATTTGATTTGATTTGAATTCATACACTCTTATGACATCAATTTTAGGTTCAACTCATGAGAAAAACTATGCTATCTATATGAATGAACAAAACTCTCTGAGAAATAAAATCGCTCGTCGACTATACGACAACTTCAACATCGTCAAGACAGTGAGTTTTGAAACTATGTATCATGTTTGAATCTATAACTTCTATTCAGCGCGTGATGCTCTAGTAAATTCTTGATGAGAGTGTCTGTATTGTTTAATTATGTCACATTGTTCTTGCTTTGCTCTTCATAGATAGTATTCTTTACAAATGATGTTTCGATTCAATTCTTGATTCAAAGACGAAGACATTTTCTTTGCACTTGTGATGCTTGTGATTGTAGTCAATAGCTGTGTTCTCTCGCTCAATGATTGTCATTCATTGAGCAGAGAAATATATGATGAAAGAGAGACGCACATGATGAAAAGATAAAGTATGATTGTATTAAATAATTCTTTTCTTTTCTTGATTTGACTTATGTCACGTAGACGTTGAATGAATTGTTAGTATAGACGTGCAATTGCAATCGTTAGTGTTACGATTCTAGCTACGCATCTTCGTTGATAGCTATATTGATGACTATGTTGATGACTATGTTGATGACTATTCTGAGAGCTATTGTTGATTGCTCGTCGCTAGAACATAGACTTGTTTCAAAGTCAACTTTATTCAGAGTTAGCTTATGTTCTTCTGAGTCATATAAATAGTCGATTCTTTTCTTCTAGATACTTTTCTTTCTTAGCATTTATATACTTGTTACATTATACTCATATGACTCGCTCTATGCTGATTTCTAACATTATATAAATGCTTCTTCGTTACAGACAAAGTGAAATAATCTGCATTGATTTCTTCGAGTGCTTCTGCTAGTAGTTCTTCAACTCTCTATCAACTTTGATTTAGTGACTTGTGTTTATGCAGCAGCACTCATCTTTCTTCACTCGTGCGCTGATCAGCGAGTATAAACAAACGATTGAAATCATTCAACTAGATCAAAGATCAGCGAATTAATCGTTCATTCAGATTTGCAAGAAATTCTTTGAATTTGTTAAACAATCAAATGAGATCAGTTATAAAACTGCGTGAAGTTTCTATCTCAAGAAGCAAACTCTCAGTGAGTCTGCTTCAATGACATCATCAATGCAATGATTTATCTTCTCATCGCTTTATTTATCAGTGAATTGATTCGCCTATCAGTTCACATGCAACTAGTGAGTCTGCTTCAATGATATCTTTTGTCAATGCAATGATTTACAAGCACATCGCTTTATCTATCAGTGAATCGATCTATCTTGAGTTTCTGTGTCAACTAGTGAGTTTGCTTCAATGACACGTTTGATAGTGAGTCTGCTACAAGAGCAGATAACGATTGATCTCGTCAACAGAGTCAGTCATTTAATAGTGAGTCTGCTTGAATAACATTCAAAGTGAGTCTGCTACAAAGACATACAATGATTGATCTTTTGATTGAGTTGATCAACGAACGAAACAAGCTCTACTATGTAGTAGATCTGAATCAGAAGTGAGTCTGCTTCAATGACATGATCAATGCAATGATCTATTTATTCACATCACTCTATCTATCAGTGAATCGATCTATCTCGAGTTTCTGTTCAACTAGTGAGCCTGCTACAAAGATGCTGTCAATGCAATGATCTATTTATTCACATCGCACTTCTATCTTGCATAGTAAGTCTGCTACAATAGACATTTCGATTCTACATAAGGCTAAGAAAATACATTCATGCGAACATGAATCATTGAAGAGAGAGAGTAATGTTACAATTCTAGCTACGCATCTTCGTTGATAGCTATGTTGATGACTATGTTAATGATTATGTTGATGACTATTCTGAGAGTTATTGTCGATCGCTTGTCGCTAGAACATAGACTTGTTTCGAAGTCAACTTTATTCAGAGTTAGCTTATGTTCTTCTGAGTCATATAAATAGTTGACTCTTTTCTTCTAGATACTTTTCTTTCTTAGCATTTATATACTTATTACATTACACTTATATGACTCGCTTTATGCTGATTTCTAACAGTTAAATGATTTGACTCTGATTGATAAAGAAGAATGCGTTCTGATTATTCTTCTGTACTCTCAATTTTTCATGTAGATAGATATATGACTTGACGTCAAGTAAAAAAGATAAGTTCAAATCTTCTCAGTATATCAGCGTGATCAATGAGTCACTACTTCTTCAAGCATTGTAGTCACGACTTTTAGACTGAGATCAACTATTCTATTTGATATCTTTTTATCAATTACTGAATGACATTGTTGATGTGATGAAGACGTTTCAGTATATTGATGCAATCAACAAGTCACACATTCTTCGATCACTTGTAATCATGACTCTCATACTGAGATTGACTTTTTCACTAGATATCTTTTCATCTTTTACTGACATCAACATGTCATTAATCTTCTTTGTAGATCGATTGTAACTGTTAAAGAAGATGCTGTCACGTAGATGAAAACTCTGTACAATTGACTTTTCTGCTTACATAACGTTTTAACATCGTTTGAATTACGTTGAATTAAGATCTCTTGACTCTTCTGACTTCTATTTAAACACAGAATAGAATTAAAAGATTCGTAGTTGACATCATGTACAGATGAATCTCATTGTCAATTTTATATTAACATTGTTCATCATCAAGATTGAAAGAATTGCAACACTAAAGTATTTGAAAAAATGCTTGAATTACAATGAGAAAATGACTATTAGAAACGAAAGAGTAGAATGCAAAGAGTGCGAAGAAACAAAGAAAAACGAAAGTATGATGATGAGAGTTAAGCGAAAGTGCTTGTATGTGCAAACTATT
>JAABUT010000582.1_pt1 | contig 55385 bp, 56 predicted proteins | sample 5559281 | NCBI WGS metagenome assembly JAABUT01 (sample SAMN10711880, study PRJNA513359) | rock metagenome | isolation source: Antarctica rocks | place: Antarctica: Victoria Land, Ricker Hills nord | collected 2016-01-04
GCAGGTGGACTGTGACCGGCCAGAACAGCAAGACAGGGCACCAGAAGCCTCACCAAGCCACCGCGGACCGACACGTCCCGTCGACATTCAACCGCTCACACGTCCCCACAGGCACCGGCACAAGCCCACGCTTGCGGGAACCTAATCGACAAGAAGTTGTCTATGCGGCAGCGTCTGCTGTGATCTGTAGGCCGAGGTCGTGGAAGAGGGTCTGCATGTCGACCCGCAGGGTTTCGTAGTCGCGGTCCAGGCGTGTCCAGCTGATCGGCTTGCGTCCTTGGCGTGGGCTGCGGACGCCGCCGAGGATAGGGCCTATGACCTGTTCGCGCAGCACGGTCAGGGCTGCGATGGTGCGGGCGGCCTCGGCGGGGACGTGGTAACGATGGGACCGGCCGGTCTTGACGATCAGTTGTTTGCCGCGCAGCTTGCGCAGGTCGTAGGCGCCTTGCCGGGCGCTGTACTGCTGGTCGCTCTGCCCGGTCATGGCCTGCACTCGCTCGGTGAACTCGGCAACGGTGAACCCGGCTGGTGAAACGGCAAGGGCGAGCACCCCGGCTAGGGCCGCCCGGATTCGGGGCTTGTTGACGTCAATCCCGCCGACCCTGGTCGCGCCGATCTGCGACGGCGCCGGCAGCTCGTCGAGGGTGGTGTCGGTGATCCGGGCGATGTCGACGCAGTCGAGCATGGTGGTGAACCGGTCGGTCATGGCCGCCAGCCGGGCCACGATCAGCGGGAACTTCTCGACCATCTTGCCGCAGCCCAGGGCTCGTGTGTTGTGCACGACGGTCTCGAAGCGCAGGACGTGTTCGCCTTTGGTGTATCCCTTCAACGTCAAGCGTCCGAAGTGGACTTTGAACAGTGTCAGGTTCCACCGAGGTCTCTCGATCACGACTGCCTGCCGCTCGGACAGGTCCTGCCCGCGCCTGGTGTGCGGCCGGTGCTTGCTGCCGAACAGGGTCCGTAGCCGCGGCACGTCCAGGCGGCTGCGGGTCCGGTCGACCATCGCGTCAAAGACCCGGTCCATCTGAGCGCCGACGGTGAACAGCAGGTTGCGGCTGTACTCGAGCTGGTAGACCGAGTAGTCATAGCAGAACCCGCTGCGTGCCTGCTCCTGGAGGTCCAAGCCGAAGCACAAGCAGGCGCTGTAGATCCACCGGTCGCAGACCTTGCGGAGCGCCCCGATCGTCTCCTCACGAGACAGGGTGTCTGCGATCTCCGCCAAGGCCGTCGGGTCGCTGATTGCTGTGAAGCAGTTGCCCTCCTTCGTGAAGCCGATGCCGGCGCTCTGGGCCTGGCAGGCGACGTACTCGTGGCCGTTGAGGATGACCTGTGCCGCGAACGGTGGATGCCCCGACATCTTGATCGTCAGATGCCCCCAGACCGGGTCCATGATGTGAAACGAGTAGTGGTTGACGTAGGCCTGCTTCTTTTCCAGGTTGCGCAGCACTCCCGACGGTGAGCGGCTCACATGCCACACCGAGGCCGGTGCCCGGGCCACCAGGATCAAGAACACCCCCGGTGCGACTACGTGCTCTCGTAGGTACTGCTCGGCGATCCGGTGCTTGCGCTCACCCGCCGGGCAGTCCAGCACGTCGATGCCCCTGTCCTTGGCGAAGGCCCGGACCCGGCGGGCGAACCGGCCCGCCAGGCGCATCAGATGCGTGTCGTCGAGCTGGGCATCGCCGTCCTCGTGCCACCGGCGCCACCACACCCGAAACCCGCCCGGGTTGTGCCCCAGGGAGAAGTAGGCGTTGAGCACGATCCGGTCCACGCAGTCATAGCTGCCGGACAACAGATCCCCGTAACGGCAAGCGAACTGATCAACCATCGCCAGACGGTAGAACCACTCACCTACCGTCGGCTAGTGCTGCCCCGAAGGGGCCACCCGTTCCGGGCGCAGTCCCGGACCGGGCGTAGCCGCTCTTGTCCGAGAACTTCGCCTCCCACCAGCCAAGGAGCAATTCTGACAGCGAGGCTCGTTCACTTCGAGATCGTGGGCCCCGACGACCAGGCCCTCGTGGCCTTCTACCACCACCTGCTGGGCTGGCCGACCGACAGTCAAGGACCCGGTTACACCCTGGTCCGCCCCGAGGGCGGACCGACCGGCGCGATCGCCGAGTCTCCCGAGAGCCGGGTCACCTTGGGTGTCACGGTCACTGACCTCCACGCCACCGTGGCACGAGCAGCCGAGCTCGGGGGCCAGATCCTCATGCCACCCACCGACAATGGATGGGTCACCAAGGCGTCGATCTGCGACCCGGCCGGCAACACCATCTCGCTCATCGCGGATCAGCCGTCACGGGAACGCTGAGGTGGCCGCCGGCTACTCAAGCACCCCCCAGTACCGCAAGCTCGGTATCAAACCTCACCAACGGATCTCCCTCGACCACCCCCCTGCAGGATGGTTCCTCACCGACCCGCCTCCCGACCTCGTCTACGTGGACACAGCAGAGCCCGCCGACGTCATCATCAGCTTCTTTGCCGCCGCCGAGCAGCTCCCGCGCCGCCTGCCGGCTCTGACCCAACGCATCCACCCCAACGGCGCCCTGTGGATTGCGTGGCCACGACGAGCCAGCGGACATCACAGCGACATCACTGACAACATCGTCCGCGCCCAGGCTCTCCCGCTCGGGGTAGTCGACGTCAAGACTGCTGCCATCGACGACGACTGGTCCGGCCAGCGAGTCGTGTGGCGCGTCGCCAACCGCCGGAGCTCCTGATCGCCCGTACTCACCGGGTGCGGGATGACCGCCCGCCGCCGGCCCTGCCGCCGAGGGCTGTGGATCGGCGCTCACCCCGGGGCCGGACGTCCTCGACCCGCTCGCGCGACAGACTGTGGCTCCGACGGCCAGACGGCGCCGGTGGCCGCTGAGGCCGGGGGAGCGGGCGAGACACCGGCCCGCAAGCAGGTCCGCGGGTTCCGTAGGGCGTACGTGTTCGACGGCGCCCAGACCGACGGGCAGCCGCTGCCCGAGGTGGCGCCCGTACTGCTCACCGGCGAAGCCCCCGCCGACCTGTGGGACGAGCTGGCCGCGCAGGTCACCGCCCACGGCTACACCCTGGAGCGCGGCGACTGCCACGGCGCCAACGGCTACACCGACCAGAGCAGCCAGTCCGTCCGGGTCCGCGACGACGTCGACGACGCCCAGGCTGTCAAGACCCTGGCCTACGAACTCGGGCACATCGAGTGCGGGCACGTGGCCGCCCTGCCCACCTACGCCACCTGCCGCGGCCGCTGCGAGGTCGAGGCCGAGTCCGTCGCCTACGTCGTCACCGCCGCAGCCGGGATGGACGCCAGCGGCTACACCTTCGCCTACGTCGCGCAGTGGGCCGGGGGAGACGTCCCCACCGTCCGGCAGGCCGCCGAGACCGTCACCAAGGCCGCCCGCACCATCCTGCGCCACCTCGACAGCGCCCCCCAGCAGACCGACGACAGCGCCCCGGCCGACATCCCGGCCGCCGCCTGATCCCCGGCCGGGCTGACGACCCACCCATACAGTTCGGGCCCGGACGACCAGCTGTCAGTTCGAGCCGACATCAGCAAGTACATTCCGGATTACGTAGGCCGCCTCGTGTGCGAGGGTTTCGGGTAGTTGCGCGTAGCCGCACACCAGGCCGGTCGCTGCGGCGTCGCCGGGGTCGGCGTAGCGGCTGAGGGGCGCGCAGAGCACACCGGCTCGTTCCAGGGCCGCGACGGCGCGGCGGTCGTCGAACCCGTCGCCGAAGGTCATCACCAGGTGCAGGCCCGCCTCGATGCCGTGGACGCGCGCTTGGGGCAGCTCGGTGGCGCACGCCTGGGTGAATCTGCGCCGGCGGGCGGCGTAGGTGCGGTGACTGGAGGCGAGGTGGCGCAGTAGCGCGCGGCTGCTGATGAGTTCGGCCAGCGCTGCCGCCGCTACGCCGTTAACGGCGTCACCGTCGCGGCGTCGCGTGACAGGATCTTGGACACGGTTCCAATGTAGATGACCCGCCGCGGCCCTGCGGCCATCGACCGCACCGGCGGCATTGGTGCGACGTCGTAGCGAAACTCCCCGTCGTAGTCGTCTTCGAAGATGTAGCCATCAACTCGCTCGGCCCAATCGATCAACTGGTGCCGGCGCGACACCGGCATCCGATAGCCCATGGGGAACTGGTGCGCGGGCGTCACGTACACGCCCCAGTCACGCCCGTCGAGCTGATCGACGCGGATTCCTGCCTCGTCGATCGGCACCGCCCGGGTGCGTATCCCCGCCTGCGTGAAGGCGCGAAGCGCCTTGTCATAGCCGGGGCTCTCGAAAGCGAACGACCGGTGCGGGTCGACCGCGACTCGCGCGATCGTCCGGATCGCCGCGGGAACGCCGGCGAACAGCACCACACCGTCGGCTGCGACCGCGACACCACGGCTGACCCGCAGATGCTCGGCCAGAGCGGCGCGGAGCCGGCCGGCGGGATCGGCACCGCCTGTACGGGTGTCATCGGCGGCGGCCAGGGATGCTTGCGCGCCCCGACGCCAGGCCTGGTTCCACGCCCGGTCACTGATCAGCGAGACGTCCGGGAAGCCCGGGCGCAGATCGAAACGGATCCGCCGCGGTAACGATCGTGGGCTGGCATCCACCCGGCCGGCCTCACCGAAGGAGGCGCCGGCCCCGGCCCTGGCCGCGGCCGCCGCACCCCGCTCGACCCGCGTGCCCGACCCCGGCACCGTCACCACGAAACCCGACGCCGCGAGCTGCTGGTACGCCTCCACCACCCGGGACCGACGGACACCTACCACGTCGGCCAACACCCGTATCGAGGGCAGCTGGTCACCATCAGCCAACTGCCCGGACGCCAACGCCCGCACAAGAGCAGCGGTCAGCGCACCACCCGTCGCCCCTGCGCCGACGTCCAGATGCAGAGCCAACGGTGGCGTGGTGCGAGACACGGAGGCAAGTGTGCAGCAGGAGGAGTCGCACCAAGGTGCACGCAAGATGCTGACGCCCCGGACCGATCCCGGACTCGTGTAACCGCCCGCGGCGTCCGCTGCGCGACCGCAGGGCGGCATCGATACTGTATCTCCGTCAACGCGCATTCCGGCTCCCCACCGTGGTTCGGTTTCCGTCATGCTGTGTTGATGACTTCGTTGACTGATCGAATCCACCGTCGCGCCGAGCGGGCCCGGACGCAGCGCCAGGAACTGGACTCCGTGCTGGACGCCGGGGAGCACGTCGCCTCGTTGGCGACGGTTGTGGACGGTTCGCCGTGGATCGTGCCGATGCTGTACGCCCGAGTCGGTGACCGCGTTCTGCTCCACGGCTCGACCGGCGCCGGCGCGCTGCGCCACGTCGCCGCCGGATCGCCCGCCGCGCTGTGCGTGAATCACCTCGACGGATGGGTGTATGCGCACACCCTGTTCGACTCCAGCGCCAACTACCGCTCCGCTGTCGTGCGCGGAGTACTGACCCGCCTGTCCGGGAACGAAGCGGCCGAGGCGTTGACGCAGCTGTCCGAGCGTGTGTTCCCCGGGCGAAGCGGCGAGGTGCCCCCGCATTCGTCCAGGCAGCTCGCCGCCACACAGGCGCTCGCGTTGGACATCGTCGAAGGGCAGTGGACCGTCAAGATCCGCAGCGGACAGCCGGGCCAACCCGACGACGGCGACGACGTGCCCGCGGACCTGTGGACCGGCGTCCTACCGATCCGCACTGTGTATGGAACGCCCGAAACCGCCGACCGGGTTGCCGCGGGCGTTCCCGTGTCGGCCTCGGTGCTGTCCTACGTCGAGGCGAAGCGGTGATCGCGCTTGCCATCCTCACCAGCATCGCGGTGCTGGTGTGCGGGCTCCTCGGCTTCACGTCCGACAGCCGCGACTACACCTACGTATTGGGGTTGGGCCCGGTGATAGCAGCGCCATCCGAACACAGCCCGTCCACAACGATCCCAGCGCTGCCGCGCCCACCCCGACTAAACACCGCCGGCCACCTCTAGCTGGTCGAGGCCGCTTCTGGTCGGGCAACCCAGTGGCCCGAATGTCGAGGGAGAGCAACTAAGAAGAAGGAGGACGGTGTGATGCAGCTCAGCGATACCCGCCACGGGCACCAGTTGCTGCGCAACCTCATCGAGGGCTGGCACGACTACCAGTACTGCCAACACCGACTCCAGCAGCTCAACCGACCCTGGCTGGCCAGAACCCCACTGCGATGGAAACACAGCCACACCCGGGGATGGCGGCTGAGCGGATCAGTACTGCCCCCGACGGCGACCAATACTGACCGCTGACGCGCCGACCGTACAGCACGCTCGGTTACGTGGTCGGCTATCCGGAGCTGATGAAGCAGGGCCAGACCTGACCGTCTACACGCACCTCTTGGTGCAGACCTTCCTCATCGTCACTGCGGTGTACGTGCTGGTCAACTACCGCTCGGCCAGTGTGCCCGGGCATTAGAGCAACGGCTCAGCGCCCCGCTTTAGCGCCGCATCACCCTTCCGCAAATCAATGTCAATGAGTCCTCGCAGCGGAGGGTTGATGTCGCAACTCCTTCGCGCTACCGACCGCGAGCGCCGGGTCGTCGCTCACCGCCCGTCGGATGCGTCGAGCTGCTCCCGGATCGCCCGATAGGTCGCTGACGTGGGCCCACGGCCGCGGTCAGAACTCTGCGTCGAACCCGAGCCCGTCTGCGAGCCGGGCCGTCACCTGGTCGAAGTACGCCGCACTATCGGACAGCGACCCGACGTAGTGCCCGAAGAGCTCGAACGACACCGTCCCGAACAGCGCCGTCCACGCTGAGATCGTGCGCAGCATGACCTCGGCCGGCATCGCGTCGACGATCCCCCGCGCGCGCACGAAAGCCATCGCCTCGCCGATGACGGACGCGACCCCGGCGGGAGCCGCAGCGGGCGCGGCGGCCGCACCGGACCTCCAGCCCGGCTCTCCGACCGCGTCCAAGACGATGCCGACCAGCACCAGCGTCGTACGCGTGGCGGGCTCGAGCGTCTCCTGCGGGGCCGCGTAGCCGGGCACCGGGCTGCCGTAGAGCAGGGCGAACTCGCCCGGGTGGGCCAGGCACCAGTCGCGGATCGCCCGGCACGCCGCGACCCAGCGGGCACCGACCCGGTTGCGCGGGTGCGCCCCGTCGGCCTTCTCGACGGCGGCACTGAGCGCGCCATCGGCCTCGACCAGCAGCGTCGTCAGCAGCTCGTCGCGGCTGGGGAAGTACCGGTACACCGCCGAGGACACCATGCCGACGTCGCGTGCGACCGCGCGCAGGCTCAGCTGCGCCGGCCCCTCCTTCGCCAGCCGCGTGCGGGCGGCACCCAGGATGCTTGTCCGGACGCTCTCACGAGCCAGTTCACGCGCGGTCGGTGCCATCCCTGCAACCTGCCACCCGAGAGCACCGCCCGCGACTGGGAGCACTGCTCTTGCAAGCTGCCGGAGGTGTGTCACTCTCAAGGAACCGAGAGCGCTGCTCTCGCAACTTAGGGAGGACTCCGCCATGTCGCAATACCACCTCGTCGTCGGCGCCGGACCCGTAGGCCGCCACGTCGCCGCGCTCCTGGTCGAACGCGGCGAGCGGGTCACCCTCGCCAGCCGCTCCGGTCGCGACACCGGACTGCAGGCGGTCAGGCACCTCGCGCTCGATGCCGCGGACGCGGACGCGCTCACCCGGGCCGCCCAGGGTGCAGCAGTCCTGTACAACTGCGCGAACCCGGCCGACTACACGCAGTGGGAGCGAGTGTGGCCACCGCTCGCCGCCTCGATGCTCACCGCCGTACAGGCAAGCGGCGCCGTGTACGCCGTCACCGACGGTCTCTACGCCTACGGTCCGGTCCAGGGGCCGATCCGCGAGGGCCTACCGGAGGGCGCGACCGACCACAAGGGCGTCCTGCGCGCGAAGCTCTGGGCCCAGGCGCTCGCGGCACACCAGGCTGGACGGATCCGCACCGTGCAGGTCCGCGCCTCGGACTTCGTCGGGCCGGGCATCGGCACCAACAACGGGCACATCACCCGGGTGCTACCCGCCGCACTGCAGGGAAAGAACGTGTCGATGATCGGCCGGATCGACAAGCCGCACACCTTCACCGACGTGCTCGACGTGGCTCGCACGCTGACCGCAGCCGCCGCCGACCCGACCGCCCACGGGCGGGTCTGGCACGTCCCCTCGAACCCGCCGAAGACGCAGGTGCAGGCCCTGACAGACATGCTCGCCGCCGCGGGCAAGCCCCCGGTGAACGTGCGGGGGATACCCGCCGGACTGCTGCGCGCGGTCGGGCTCGTCTCGCCCATGACGCGGGAGATCGCCCAGGTGAGCTACCAGTGGACGCGGCCCTACCTGCTCGACGATTCCGCGGCCCGCGCCCACTTCGGCATCGAGCCCACACCCTGGGACCAGGTGTGCCGCCGCACGGTCGAGAGCCTCAACGCCTGAGCGGTGGCTCACGAGAAGGGTGGGGTTGAGGGCGACATCGGCCGGTTCCGGCGCCGCCATCTCGTCCCCGTCCCGACCGCGGTGAGCCTGACCGCGCTCAACGACCTCATCTCCGCCGGCGACGCAGTGGACGACGGGCGGGTCATCACCGGGAAGCGGTCCACGGTCGCCGCGGGCGTTCACGGTCGAGGCCTCGACGTTGATGCCGCTACCGGTGATGCCCGGGCGGCAGAAGAACGAGTCGAAGCCGTAGTGGGAGCGGCAGGTGATGAACCGTTCGGTCTCGGTGCGGTCGCGGCCCTTCATCACCCGCACCACCGCAGGCTTCATGTTGTCGTAGCGACCCACGGCCGGGACCCCACCGAAGTGGGTGAACGCCCGGACGTGCCCGTCGAGGAACGCCTCCTGCGCCTGGGTCGCGTAGGCGACGTGGAACGCCCACCCGAGTGCGACAACCGCATCACGAACATGTGGCACTTCACCTGCGCGCCGTCGATCGTCGCGTAGAACTCCCCGAAGTCGACCTCGGCCTCAGCCCCGGGCTGGTGGGTCTGCGGGATCATCACCTCCACCCGATCCAAACCCGGCTCCCGCCGGCGGACGGCGACGAAGCGGGAGACCGTCACCTCCGAGACCGCCGCACCATGCTCAGCCACCAGGCGCTGCCACACCCGCCGGGCGGTGTGGCGCTGCTTTCGCGGCGCCGACACATCCGCCAGCAACCAACCATTCACAATGGTCACCCACGGATCGATCGCCGGCCGCGGCACCGCATGCTCCAACGCTTGCCGCACCGTGCGCGGCGGTGCACCTCGTCCCGGGCCGTGAGCTCCCGGATCGACAACCCCCCCTGCCCCCGGCGGTGGTCCCGCCGGATCGCCTCGAACAGCTCCACCCAGCACCGCATCCTGACCGACCCTCCGCGCCGACGACACCGACACGGACGATCTGAGACCTGGGTGGGGCCAACATTCGCGACGACACACCGCCCACCGCCGGACCGGTCATCACGCTCCAGACGGGGCCGAAATCCGCGCAGGCAGCGGCGCCAGGTGGGACCAGGTCAGGTGACCACACCCAAGGGGCGGGACCGGGGGCGGGGCACGGCTGGCAGAGACTGCACTGCAGGCTCAGACGTGCAGCTGGGTCGTCCGCGGGCGCAAGCGGTGCGACAGCCCGACGTCGCTCCATCGACGCGCCGTGCAACCCAGGGCCAGCCTCCAGCGCGCCCGGCGTCCCCGCTCCGCGACGGCGCAGGTGGGCTCGGTGTGCCTTGTCCTTGCGGTGCCTGCGGCGCCAACAGGGCCTGCCGCAACGCAACGGACACGGCCCCTATGGCCGGCAGCGGGCTGGTTCGCCTGGTCACCGCCGTCCGGGGTTCATCCCGCCCCGGCCCCTTCACGCGGCGCAAGAGTGACAACCAGGGACAGTCGAGTACGACCGAGTTCACGTCCCAGACGGTTCGAGAATCAGACAGTCACCAAAGTTCTCCCTTGAGGGCTGCCCGGCCCCGGCTTTCCCATACGGAGCACTTCTATCTGGGGCCTTGTCGCGATTCACGCCGTGCAGATTGCCCGCCGGAGCCCGTCCAGGGACTGGTGGACTAGCGCGGGGAAGTCCAAGACACCGTCCTCGTCGATCCAACGGTCGTAGGCGGTCGTGAAGGCGGCGGCGCCCGCCTGGGCCGTCAGGCTCGCCTGCAAGGAGTCAGCCCCCCTCTCGCGCAGGGCCTGGGCGACTGCCCTCGTCAGGGAAGCCATTTTGCTCAGCTCGCGCTCCTGCAGGTCGGCGGACGATGCGATGAGGTCACGCCGCGAACGCGCGAACTCCCCGTACTGCGCCAGCTGGGTACCACTGTCTGCCAAGGCCGTGACTACGAGGTCGATCAGGGCGCCGTCGTCGGCCGCTTGCTTGATGGCTGCGACCACGCCGTCCTGGAACGCCTGCGCACCTGCAAAGAGCACCTCCCGCTTGTCGGGGAAGTGACGGAAGAAGGTCCGCTTCGTCAGGCCGGCGCTCTCGGCGATCTCGGCCACCGTCACGTTCCCATACCCGCGCTCAAGGTGCAGTGTCATAGCTGCCTGCTCGAGCCTGCCACCGGCATTCGGATCCCATCGTCCCATACGGCGCGATACTACCCCGCCATGACATCTGGTGACATGGCTGCTATGGTTGGCATGTCACCCGGTGGCATCACCTTTGGCGCTACCCCTAAGTCCAAGAAGAGGATCGCAGACATGCCGACGAACACAGCCGCGTGGATCGGGGCCAAATACGCCCAACTCGGGGTCGGGCCCGCGCCCTACACCCCGCCAGGCGATAACCAGATCGTGGTACGCAACCACGCAGTAGCAATCAACCCGCTCGACTGGATCATCCAGGTCGCAGGCCCCACCGCCTACCGCTGGCTCACCTACCCCACCGTCATCGGCTCGGACGTCGCAGGCGAGGTCGTCGAGGTCGGAAAGAAGGTCACCCGCTTCCAGGTAGGCGACCGGGTACTCGGGCACGCCGTGGGCACCGACAAGGACAGCAACACCGCTGCGGAAGGCGCCTTCCAGAACTACACCATCGTCCTAGACCGCATGGCCTCCCCGATCCCCGACACGCTCTCATACGAGAACGCCTGCGTTCTCCGCTGACTCTGTCCACTGCGGCGTGCGGCCTTTTCCAGAAGGACCAGCTCGCCCTGCAGCACCCGTCCGCGAACGCCAAGCGCACCGGCGAGACCGTGCTCGTCTGGGGCGGCTCAACCAGCGTCGGCAGCAACGCCATCCAGCTCGCCGTCGCCGCCGGCTACGACGTCGTCACCACGGCCTCGCCGCGCAACTTCGACTACGTGACTTCGCTCGGAGCCTCCCAGGTCTTCGACTACAACAGCCCGACCGTCGTGCAGGACATCATCGAGGCCCTTCAAGGCAAGACCCTCGCCGGCGCCCTCGCGCTCGGAACGGGATCGGCCGAGGCCTGCGTAGACGTCGTCCGCGCCAGCACCGGCAAGAAGTTCGTCTCGATCGCCAGCACCCCGGTCTCCTTCGACGGGCTCGCCGACGAGAACCGGGCGAAGTTCGCACTCCCGCGGCTGCTCTTCAAGCTCGTCTCAGCCAACGTGTCCCTGCAGTTCAAGACCAGGCCCCGCGGCATCGGCACAAAGTTCATCTTCGGAACCAGCCTGAAGGACAACGAGGTCAGCACCGCGATCTACCAGGACTTCCTGCCCAGTGCCCTCGCCGAAGGTCGCTACGTCGCCGCGCCCGAGCCCACTGTCGTCGGCTACGGTCTGGGCGACGTGCAGAACGCCCTGGACATCCAGCGCAAGGGCGTGTCAGCGAAGAAGATCGTCGTCTCCCTCACGCCGGGCGACACCCACGCCTAACCCACAGGCGGCGGTCATCTACCCCGCTCGCCGATCGCTACCTGCCCGCTACCGGTCCCACCGACCTGCGCCGTGATCCGCGGTCCAGTCGAGATCGGTGGCGAGCACGGCGAGCACGGCGAGGTCAGGGTACGGGTCTAGGTCGTGGTCCAGCGTCAACGCGACGCCGTCCCGGGCGGCCTCCCACGCCGGGCCTCCAGCAGCCGGACCCCCTGTCCGCTGCGCCTCATCACGGCGCAGCCGGCGCGGCGCCCCCAAGCCAAGCAAGCCGTCGACGAAACGCCCCGGCAGGCCCTCGGGCCGCGCACCCCGAGCCGCCCCTTGGCCGGCGCCACTGTTTCACCACGGCCAAAGCACCAGGTCACGGCCGTGGACGCTTCGCGGGTTGCGGCTTTCCACGCAAAGAGTCAACGACCCTTGGAAGGAAGTTCTCATGCCCGGCATGCCGTGGACGCCGCTCGCCGCCGCCGAACCAGACCGGGAGTACGTCGTGATGGCGACGAAGTTTGTCCTGTCTGGCTACCGGCAAATACCCGCCTTCGTCCGGTCCGCCCAAGCGCTGTGGCTTGAACTGACCGGGTCCGAGGGGCTGCTCGGCTTCAGCCTGGACGCCGACCTGACCCGACGCAGCTTTCACACCCTGTCGGTGTGGCACGACGCTGACGCCATCGCGGCGTTCGTGCGCAGCGAGCCGCACGCCCTCGTCGTCGCCCACACCCGGCCCTGGCTGGCCGCCAGCACCTTCCGCACCTGGACCGTGCACGGGAGGCACCTACCGCTGAACTGGCACCACGTCCATCAACGCCTCCGCACGCCGACCAGCCAGCCCACCGCGGCTGTTGACCCGGCGTGACGGGCAGTAGGCCCACATGGGCCGACGCTGGCAGCAAGCACGGACGTCACTGGCTCCGGCAGATCGTCGGAGCACCGAAGAAGGAGATCACATCATGCGTGTTTTCATCACTGGAGCATCAGGCTGGATCGGTTCCGCCGCGGTAGACGAGCTGCTGGGCGCAGGTCACGGCGTCGTCGCCCTGGCCCGCTCCGACGCCTCGACCGCGTCCCTGGTGGCCAAGGGCGCCCAGGTCCGCCGCGGCGACCTCGATGATCTGGACAGCATCCGCGCCGGAGCGCAGGACGCCGATGCCGTCGTTCATCTGGCCAACAAGCACGACTTTGAGAACCCGGAGGCGTCGAACAAGGCCGAGCGGGGCGCAGTGGACGCGATCGGGACCGTCCTGGCCGGGTCGAAGCGTCCGTTCCTGCTCGCGTCCGGGGTCACCGGCGTCGTCCAGGGCCGGGCCGCGACCGAGCAGGACCCGTCCCCGTTCCAGGGCCCGGACTCACCGCGCGGCGGAAGCGAGAACCTCGCCCTCGAGTACGTGCAACGGGGCGTGCACACCGTGAGCGTGCGGTTCGCCCCGACCGTGCACGGCGAGGGTGACCACGGATTCATGGCGGCGCTGGTCGGCGTCGCCCGCGAGAAGGGCGTTGCCGGTTACGTCGGCGACGGTTCCAACCGCTGGTCGGCGGTCCACCGCTCCGACGCCGGGCGTGTGGTGCGGCTCGGGCTGGAGAAGGCACCGGCAGGGGCCGTGCTGCACGCGGTGGGCGAGCAGGGTGTGCCCGGGCGTCAGATTGCTGAGGCGATCGGGCGCGGCCTGAACGTGCCCGTGGCCTCCATCGCACCGGACGACGCGTTCGGCCACTTCGGCTGGGTCAGCATGTTCTTCGCGATGGACATTCCAGCGCAGAGCACGATTACGCAGGAACTGCTGGGCTGGGCGCCGACCGGGCCGACGCTCATCGACGACCTCGACGGGGGGTCGTACTTCCGCGTGTGACCGGCGTCCGTGCATGAACGGCCACCGGCGTCATCTGACGGCGTGACCAACGTGCTCTGGTCGCGCCGCCAGATGACGCGAACACCGAGGGCGTCACCCGGCCAGATCGCCCTCAGGCTATCCGCCGCCCACGCCCAGTAGAAGGCCGGCCAGCTTCCGCGGCGCGGGCGATCCCCGCTCACCATGCAGGTGACGATCACTCGGCGCGAGCATCGTGACGTGAACCGACAGGTCCCAGTGGTGTCCCACCCGTGCCGCGCGAAAGCCGCGCAGGACTGCGCCGCGGTTACCGGGCCGGCTCGGTGATGCCGCCCGAGCCGTGCAGGATCTTGTCAAGCATGATCGTCTCGGCCGGCCAGGGGAACTGGGTTACCCCGGCCCGAAGCGTCGCGAAGCCGTGCAGGCTCGTCCACATCGACGTCGCGTCACCGAGTACGTCGATACTGGTCGAGCGCCCGGCGTCCACGCAGGCCTGCAGCGCGTCGGCCAGCACGCCGAAGCTGTCCCGGCGCACGTCAGCGCGGGGGCGATCGTCGCGCTCTAAATCGCGGCGGTCGAACAGTAGCCGGTAGCGGCGGGGCCGCTCGGCGGCGAAGGCCAGGTAGGCCCGTGCGACGCGTCGCAGCCGCTGGACCGGATCGTCGACGCCGACGATGGCGGCCCGCAACGCGGCGACGAAATCGGTGAAGACCGAGTCGATGACCGCGGCGACGATCGCCTCCCGGTCATCAAAGTGGCTGTAGATCGAGGGGGCGGATATTCCCACCTCGCGCGCGACCGCGCGCAGTGTCACGGCGTCCTCGTTGCCGTCACGTTCGAGCAGGTCGGCGGCCGCGGCCAGGATCTCCTCGCGCAGCTTGCTGCCCTCACCGCGCCGGTTGCGTTCTCGAATCATTGAATCCGTCATGCCATCACTTTACATCTGTTGCCTAACGGTGTACAACTAACCTACGTAAGGCAACGACCGTTTGGCTAACTGAGTCGAGGAGTCATCGTGGAACCAAACACCGGACACCCGCGGCGGCGGCCGATCCTGGCCGTCATGTGCCTGTCCCTGCTGATCGTGGTTATCGACAGCACGATCCTGAACACCGCACTGCCGACCCTGGCCCGCGTGCTGCAAGCCTCGACCACGGACCTGCAGTGGATCACCGACGCGTACACGCTGGTCTTCGCCGCGCTGCTCATCGTGGCCGGCGGCCTGGGCGACCGGTACGGCCGCCGCCGGGGGCTGCTGCTCGGCCTGGGCATCTTCGGTGCCGGATCGATCGCCGCCGCACTGTCCGGTGACACCGCGGCTCTGATCGCGGCGCGCGCGGTGATGGGTGTCGGAGCGGCGTTCGTCATGCCGGCCACGTTGTCCATCATCAACGCCGTCTTCCCGGTCCGCGAGCGTGCCGGGGCGATCGGCGCCTGGTCCGCAGTCGCCGGCCTCGGTGTCGTCGCCGGCCCGACCCTGGGTGGGCTGCTGCTCAACCACTTCTACTGGGGCTCGGTGTTTTGGCTGAACATCCCGCTCGTCGCCGCCGCCATGCTGGCCGCCGTCCTCGTCGTTCCCGACATGGCCGGCCAGCGCACCAGCGGTCGGCTCGACGTCCTGGGCGCGGTGCTCTCGGCCGCCGGGCTGGTCGCCCTCGTCGACGCGGTCATCGAAGGCCCCGACCGGGGCTGGGAATCAGGCAAAACCCTCATCGTCGCCGGCGCCGGACTGGTACTCATCGCCGGCTTCATCGTCCGGGAACTGTTCGCCAAGAACCCCCTGCTCGACGTGCGGGTGTTCAAGCACCGCGCGTTCTCGGCCGCCACAGTCGCCATCGGCATCACCCTGTTCGCGCTGTTCGGCTCGCTGTTCGCGCTCACCCAGTACCTGCAGCTCGTGCACGGGTACTCCCCGCTTGCCGCCGGGGTCCGGGCCCTGCCCTTCGCCGTGGGAGTCATGGCTCTGGCACCGGTGAGCAGCATTCTCGTCCGCGCCCTGGGCGCACGCGTGGTCATCCCGGCCGGGCTGTCCGCGATGGCGGCCGGGCTGTTCGTGCTGACCCGGATCGACACCACCAGCAGCTACGGGCTCGTCGCCGTCGGCATCGCGATCATGGGCGTCGGCATGGGCCTCGTCCTCGCCCCCGCCGGCGAGTCGATCATGTCGGTCCTGCCGCCCGAGCAGGCCGGCGTGGGCAGCGCGGTCAACGACACCGTCCAGGAACTGGGCGGCGCCCTCGGCGTCGCCGTGATCGGCAGCATCGTCTCGGCCTCGTTCCGGCACAGCCTGGACACCAGCGCTCTACCCGCCTCGCTGGTCCAGGCCGCCCGCCCCTCCGTTGCCAACGCGAACGCGGTCGCGGCGCACGCCGGCCCGGCCGGTGGCCACCTGCTGCTGGTCGCCCACCAGGGCTACACCACCGCGATGACCGGCGGCTTCGCCGTCGCCGGCACCGTCGCCGTCATCGGAGCGGTCCTGGCCGCGGCCGCGCTGCCCAGCCGGCGACGGGTCGCCGCGGCTGCCGAGCCGACCGCAACGCCCGACGCGCGCCAGCTCACTGCCGACGCCGTGCTCGTCTGACCGGCATGAGGTGGGGTCCTGCGTCACCAGCGCGTTGACCAGTGACCGCCCGACCCGGGACCCCACCCACCCCACCTGCACGGGGCCTGGACCCCACGACCTACCTCAAGGACGAGACCATGACCGCCATCGCCACGACCTCAGCACCCGCACCGGCTGACCGACCGAGCAACCTGATCGTGGATGCACCGAAACCGGCGGCGCCGCTGTCCAGCACCGACTTCCTCCCCGACGCTGAGGCGCGCCGGCAGGAGGCACACGCCTACCGCAGCATGCTCGCCCTGCCGGGACGTCCCGTTCCGCAGCCACCTCCCGGCCTGGGCGTACCGGTGGTGCCGGCGCCGGGCTTCATCGCTGGCGACGTGCCGATGACGATCCTGCCGCGACACCTTCGCCGCCACGACCACCGCACCTTCCGCAGCGGCATCGGTGCCAACCTGGGCTGCACCAACGCCATGGTCGAGCGCCTCATCACGCGACTGGAAGCCGTCGCCGCGGCCGAGGGACCGCCGGTCGCGCTGGTCGGACACAGCCGTGGCGGCATGATCGTCAACCTGGTCGCGCGCCGCCGCCCCGACCTGGTCGCGAGCATCGTGGTGCTCGCCCGGGTCCGAAGTCTCTTCGCCCAGGCCCGCAAACTTGCCCCGTCGATCATCTTCATCGATGAGATTGACGCCATCGGCGGCAAACGCGGCCAGGGGGCCGGGCACAACGACGAACGGGAGCAGACCCTCAACCAGCCGCTCGCCGAGATGGACGGCTTCCAAGCCGCCACCGGCGTCGTCGTCATCGCCGCGACCAACCGGGTGGGCGTGCTCGACCCGGCGCTGCTGCGACCCGGCCGGTTCGACCAAATCGTCGACATTGGCCAACCGACCCAAGCCGAGCGGGTCGACATCTTGGCCAGACACAGCGCAGCCAAGACGCTCGCCGCCGACGTCGAGCTCGGCGTACTCGCCCGCGGCACCCCCGGCCTTTCCGGCACCGACCTGGCCAACCTGGTCAACGAGGCCGCCCTTCACGCCGTCCGCGCCGACCGGGTCGCCATCGAGGGCGTCGACTTCGACTCGGCCAGGGACCGGCTCCTGCTCGGGCGCCGTGACAGCCCCAACGTGCTGCCGCCCGCCGAAAAGCGCGCAGTCGCCGTTCACGAAGGTGGCCACGCCCTGGTCGCGATGCTGTCCAAGCACGCAGACCCTGTGTTCAAAGTCAGCATCCTGCCCGCCGGTCACTCCCTTGGCGTCACGCACCAGCTGCCCGTCAACGAGCGGCGGCTATACCCGCACAGCTACCTGACCGACTCACTCGCGGTCCGGCTCGGCGGACGCGCCGCCGAAACCCTGGTCTTGGGTGAGGCGTCCACCGGCGCCGCCGACGACCTGGTCTCAGCTACCGACCTGGCAACCCGGATGGTCCGCGACTGGGGCCTGTCCACCCGGGTCGGACCAGTCAGCTTCCCCGACGCCGCCCCAGGGGCCGCCACCCGGCCGCCGACGAACGAGACCCAGCTGGCGATTGACGAAGAAACCGCCCGGCTGCTGCGCGACGCAGAACACCAGGCCGTCGCGCTGCTGACTGCCCACCGAGCAGACCTGGACCGCGTCGTGGCGCTACTGCTTGAACACGAAACCGTCACCGGCGCCGACCTGGCCGCCGCCGTAGCCAGTCAGGCTCCCAGCCGCAACGGCCACCAGCCGGCTGCATCCAACCTGGCTTTCGCCACCGCTGCACTCAACTGCACCAACGAGGAGCTGTCATGAGAACCGCCACGACCAAGCCAGGGCATGCGATGGCCTTCGTGCTCAGCGGCGGCGCCGGATACGGCGCGATACAGGTCGGGATGCTGCAAGCGCTCACCGCCGCCGGGATCCGCCCCGACCTGGTCGTGGGTACCTCCGCCGGGGCGCTGAACGCCGTCGCCTACGCCGCAGACCCAACCCTCGCAGGACTGGATCGGCTCGCGCAGGCCTGGAAGACCGCCCGGCGCGGTGACATCTTTCCACTGCATCCCACTGACGTACTGCCCGGCCTGCTGGGGCGCCGGGACCATCTTGTGTCGCCCGTCGGGCTGCGCAGCTGGCTGTCCAGCCACCTCAAGCTGGACCTGCTCGAGCGAACAGTGATCCCCGCCCACGTGGTTGCCACCGACCTCGCCAACGGACGGCCGGTCGTCATCTCGGCCGGGGACGCCGTAACCGCGCTGCTCGCCTCCAGCGCCGTGCCGGGCATCTTCCCGCCGGTACAGATCGCCGGTCAGCTGCTGGTCGACGGTGGCATCACCGCCGACACCCCCGTCTCCCAAGCCAGCGACCTGGGCGCCGGCACCATCTACGTCCTGCCCAGCCATGGCGTCGGCCCGGCCCCGCACGGCAGGGCACGAACTGCAGTCGCCCTGGGTGTCTACGCCTACTCCCAGATCAGCGCCAACTGGACCAACGATCGCGTCGCAGCGGACCGCGGTGCGACCGTCCATCTGATCCCCGCGCCGACCTCACACCGGATCAGCCCCTTTGACCTGTCCTGCGGCGCTGAGCTGATCGCCGCCGGTGGCCTTGCAACCGCCGGCTGGCTGGCCCGCCCGGCCCCCGCCCGATTGGTCGTGGCGGCGTGAGCTGGGGCGAGGTGATCGTGGCGAGCGCGCCCAGATACGACAGCGGGAGCCCGTCATGGCAGTGATCGAGCAGCTACTCGCCCAGTACGGCTATCTGACGGTCGCTGTCGGCGTCGGTGCCGAAAGCATGGGAGCCCCCCTGCCAGGGGAAACGATTCTGATCGTTGCTAGCGCCTACGCCGGCGCCACCCATCACCTCAGTCCAACGGTGGTCGTCATCGTCGCAGCCGCAGCCGCCATCGCCGGTGACAACGCCGGGTACTGGCTCGGACGCCGCTACGGCCCCAGGATCCTCACCGCCGCCGACCGCCGGCTTAGCACCCGGGCCCGTCACCTGCACACCGTGTTGCGGCTTTTCGACCGGCATGGCTCAGTTGCTGTGGTCGGCGGCAGGTTCATCTCCGTCGTCCGCACCTACGCAGCGTTCGGCGCCGGTGCTACCGGCATGGGGTGGCGCAAGTTCTTGACCCTGAACACACTCGGCGGCGTTGGGTGGGCCGCGCTGCTCGGGTTCGGCTCAGCCGCCCTCGGCGCCTCCGCAGGCACGACTGCCACCTACATCCTCGCCGCCCTCGCCGCCATCTGCGCCGGGTGCCTAGCACTCGTCGTTCGAGTACGCACACACCGGACCCGGAGCCCCGCCGACCGACCCGACTCAGCCACCCGGCTGGTGACCGGCAGCCCGGCCGTCCAACCAGCCACCGGCCGCCGGTCGCGCTCACAGGCAGAGCCGGCAGTTGCCATCCGCCGGCCAAGCCGGGCCGGCACTACCCCGATGCGAAGCCTGCCCATGGACCCCAACCACCGACTTGACCGGCGACCGCCCGTGCGTGACCGTATCGGGAGCTCAGCGCACCCCCGCATCACCGGCACGCGGCCGCGTCCGATAGGTAGGGCAGCTCGCCGCCCAAAGGCAACACCCGGCCCGGGTGTCGTCATAGTGAGCAGCAAGGATCGACCCCCCGGGACACGCACCGGCACCGCACCTGGCCACGTGCCGACTTCAGGCGGCCGACCCCGCCGGAGCGTTTCGGAGCCGTCGTCGTGAGCGCCTCACAGGGTGCAGCCCTTCCCGGGGTGCATCCCCTGATGCCGCTCAGCGGCTGCCAACTGCTGCTTGACCAGCAGCTCAGGCTCGGCACGGTCGCGCAGGCGCGCAGCCCCGCCGGTGAACTGCTACGGGTCGCGTGCGGCGCCGACCCAAGCCGACAGGTCCTTCGGGGCTGGACAAGGCGCCCCGAACTCCGCAGCCGGCCATTGGCGCTGGCCGTCGATATGGCAGCGACCGACCGGCCCCGCCACGCCTTTCATGACCGCCAGGGCACTGTCACCTTTGGCCGGCAGATCGCCGGCGGCGCCGGTCAACGACAAGTCTCGCTGCCGCTAGTCGCCGATGCGCCAGTTCTGGTTTGCCGCCGCAGGCTGCCCGTTCACCACCGTGACGCTCACCCGCCGCTCGCACGTGCATTCGACATCTCACTGCCACCGATAAGCGAGTTGACATGACAACCACCGCCACGCCCGCCCGCCATAGCACACCGCGGCCGGTCAGCAGCCCCCCCGCTGCCAGCACCCCCCGAGTGGACGGCCCGGCCGTCCGACGCCGGGTACTGCCAGCGCTGCTGGCCGCACACAGCTGGTGGGTGGAACTGCTGCCCGGCTTCCGCAGTTGGTGGGCAGATGATCAAGCCGAATCTGGGGGTTGACCTGCAGGAACAGGCCATGGGCCGGTAGGAGGGCGTGTGCCTACGCCCTCCGGGGTGCTGCTGGGAGCTGAACGTGCAGGTCAGCTGGGGTTCAGGGTGGTGACGGCGGGGGGCGGGGTGACCTGGCAGGCCCGAAGAATGCCCGTTTGGACGTCGGTGAGCGGGGTGGTCTGGGTGATGGTGCCGGCGGTGCCGGTCAGGGTGACGGCGTGGACCCGGCCGAGCTCGAGGGCGATCCGTCGCCAGGTCAGCCCGGTGCGGCGTTCGGCGACGCGGATCAGCAGCAGTGCCAGCCAGCACAGCAGGACGTGGGCGCGGATGCGGGGTTCGACGCGGTGGAACACCGGCCGCAGCTCCAGGGTGGACTTGAGGTCCCGGAACCCGCGTTCGGCTTCGAGCAGGTTCTTGTAGCCCAGTGCGACGTCCTCAGCTGACAGGTCGGGGTCGGAGGTGGACAGCAGGTACTTGCCGTCGAGTCGCTGCTCGGCGGCGATCTTCGCCCGGTCCAGGACCAGCCGGCCCGAGGCCTGCTGCCGCAGCCAGCGGCCCAGAGTGGGGTGGTCGCGCAGCGCGCACTCGGCGCGGACGTGCACGCCCTCGGCGCCGGTCTTGGTGCCGTCCTTAGGCGCTGCGCGTCCCGGGCCCGGGCGGTGGCGATCCGGTCGAGCTCGGCGGTGAGCCGGGCCAGCGCGTCGGCTCGCCGGGTCTTGTCACGTTCGGCCTCGACCGGGTTGTGGCACACGACCCAGCGCACCCCGACCCCGTCGGCGGTCGCGCTGTCCTCGAGCCGGACCTGTTTGACCCGCAGGTTGTCCCGGACAGCCCGGTACCGGCCCGGCCGGGACAGCGCCGCTTGGGCGGCGGGGTTGCCGTCACGCATCCGCTCCCCGGCGATCCAGTGCCCGCCGGCGCGGCGCAGGTAGTCCAGATTCGACTGCGAGGAGAACCCGCGGTCCACCACCGTGACGACCCGCCCCAGCCGCCAGCCCCGCAGCCCGTCTTTGACCTCGGGCAGCACCGCGACGTCGGCGGTGTTGCCCGGCCAGACCCAGCACCGCACCGGTATCCCCTCCCGGGTGACCGCCAGCCCGATGACGATCTGCGGCAGGTCCGGCCGGGAGTCCTTGGAGTGCCCGTACCGCCGCAACCCGCCCGCCGGGCTCGCATCGGTTGGGGCCTGTTCGGTGTCGCGCTCGAAGTACGTCGACGTGGTGTCGAAGAACAGCAGGTCGACCTCGAGGTTGAGCAGGTCCGCGACGGCGAAGAACACCGCCTCCTGCACCCCGGCTTGGGCGTCGGCCTCGACCAGCAGGTCCATCGCCCGGTACGCCTGGTCCTCATCCATGCCCGCCAGCCCCGGCACGGCGGCGTCCTGCCGCACCCACTCGGCTGCGGCGAGCTTGGAGACGGGTCCACCGCCCGGTTGGCGACCAACGCGAACAGCACCCGCTCGACGTCGGTGGTGAACCGGCGGGCCCCCAGCACCTGACGCAGCGCGCTGTCGACCCCGAGCTGGCGCCACAGCCCGTCCAGCAGGTGCACGGTGCCCACCGGCCGCGCGCCGGTCACGCTCAGCCCGTCACCGGCCAGCTCCCGGACGTCCGCGCCGGCGGCATCGCCGTCGGGCTCACCCAGGTAGCGGTTAATCGAGGCGACCAGCCGGCGCAGACCGTCGGGGTCGAGCCGGTCCTGCCGGCCGAGGTTGAGCAGCACCTGCGCCTGCGTCGTCCCCTGCACCCGCCGGTTGTGCGCCAGCTGCACGTAGCGCACCACCGACCCGTCAGCGTTGCGGCGTTGCGGCGTCCGCAGGTACATGCCCACAGCCAACCCGACAGCACCAGCGCAGGTCAACGACGACACGGTAAGTCGTGTGCCCACGCCGAACCAGGCTGTCAGACCAGCCGCACCCCCACGACCTGCACCTTCACCCCCACTCAGACAGTCATGTGCCCACCAACTGCGGAACTCGGGTGCTGGTCGCGGTCGGCTTCTACCTTGGTTACGAGGCAACCCGGGGGGTGGCCGCCGGCAAAGCAGTTATAGCCATGGCCAATGGCAGGGCTCTGGACCATCTCGAGCGGCTGACCCACCTGGCAGTTGAGCCCGGGCTGGCGCAGGCGCTCAACGCCCGGCATCTGTTGGCCGTCGCCGCCGGCTACTACTACGGCATCGCCCATTTCCTGGTCACCGTCGCGGTGCTGGTCTGGCTCTACGTCCGGCACCGCAGCGCCTATCCCCGCTTGCGCACGACGCTGCTGGTGACCAACCTCGTCGCGCTGGCCGTGTTCTGGGCGGTCCCGGTCGCCCCGCCGCGGATGGTTCTGCCGCACGCCGTCGACACGATGACCAGCCTCAACGTTCTGGGCGCCGCTCACCCGCACAGCCTGTTCGATCTGGCCAACCCGTACGCGGCGATGCCCAGCCTGCACGCCGCGTGGGCGGTGTGGTGCGCCCTGACCGTGGCCGCCGCCACCGGCCGGCGGCTCGTTCGTCTGCTCGCCTGGCTCTATCCGCTGGCCACAGCGCTCGTCGTGATGGCCACCGCCAACCACTACCTGCTCGACGTCCTGGCCGGGCTGGTCCTCACCCTCACCGCCCAGCAGGCGGTCCGCGCGCTCATGACAGCTCGGCCGGGCCACGTGCACCACCGTGCAGCAGCCCCAAGCGGGCTGTGGTCTGCCGCGGGTGGCCCGACCTTCGGTTCACTAGCGCAGCAGCCAGCCACTGCCCTGCGGACACGGCAGCACTCCCGCATCGTCCGACCTTCGAGGGGTGCGGGTTCGGCTACAGCGGCAGCGACCCGTGAGCAAGTGACCGCCGCGCGGCTGGCCCAGCTCAGCCCCCCGGGTACCGGCCGCGCGCGCCCGCCGCTGCTGCGGCGGGTCGTCCGTGTTCTGCTCGGACTTGGCGCGGCCGCCGGGCTGGGCACCGTGCTGGTTGCCCAGCGCTCGGTGCTGACCGGGTCGGTCGGGGTGCTGCAGGACTTGCGCTGGCGTTGGGTCCCGGTGGTTTTGGCTGCCGAGCTCGTCTCGATGGAGGCAGTCGCCCGAACGCACCGGCGGCTACTGGGGGTCGCCGGGGCCGCAGTTCGGACCGCCTCGGTCCGGGCCATCGTCTACGCCTCGACGGCGATTTCGGTCTCGCTGCCGCTGGCCGGCTCGCAAATAGCAGCTGGCTACTCGCTGCGCGAGCTGGTACGTCGGGGGGCGGACGCCTCAGCCGCAGCCTGGGTGCTGGTCGCCTCCGGGGTGGCGGCCACGACTGCCTTCGCCTTGTTGGTTGCGGCCGGGACGGCGGCTACCTCAACGACGACCGCGGCCGTGGTCGGCATCGGCGCTGCGCTGACCGCGGTGGTGCCGGCGCTGCTGCTGCTGCCGGCTCTACGCCGCCCCGGGGTGCGCAGCCGAGCGGAAAGCGTGACGGCCGGGCTGCTGGCCCGGTACCGGCGGCTGGCCCGTCGTCCGGTGGTGCCGGCAGCCCAGACCGTGCAGGTAGTGCAGGACTTTGCCGGGCGGCTGTTGACCTACCGGGCACCGCGTCGCCAGCAGGCGGTCGTGCTCGCCTTGGCCGTGGCCAACTGGGTGGCGGACTGTCTGTGCCTGACCGCTGCGATCGCCGCGGTTGGGGCGCATATCCCCTGGCAGGGGCTGCTGCTGGCCTTTGTCGGGGCGGCCGGGGTCAACAGCCTGGGTGTGACGCCGGGTGGTTTGGGGGTTGTGGAGGCGACCCTGACAGCGGGTCTGGTAGCGGCTGGCCTCGACGCTCGCCACGCCCTGGCCGCTACCCTGCTGTACCGTCTGGTCAACTTCTGGCTTGTCATGGCCGCCGGCTGGGTTGTGTTCAGCATCAGCCATGCCAGCGCCCACCTGCCCCATGGGCACAGTTCACGGTTTCAGCTCGAGACGGCCATGCAGGACCAGATGCCCATGGGCACCGGCGCGAGTGGCGGCCTGAGCCGCGCCCCCACCGCCGGCTCCCATGCCAGCAAGCCGTTCCCGGACCTGGTCGAACGGTCCGAGCTAGCCCCCAAGCAGGGCGGGCAACTCACCCCCCAGCTTGGCACCGCCCCTGAGCTGGCCAACGCGACCAGGAAGTACTCCATGAAACAGTCCGAGTCCGGCTCACCGGAACAGCAGCGCTCGGATGCCAGCTCCGAGCTGATTGGTTTGGCACCATGACAACTCCCGTCGGGCCTTCACCCGTGGCCGAGGCCGGTGCAGCCCGCGGCTTGTTCCCGCTGATCGCCCAGTACGCCTTTTTGTCCGACTGCGAGTCCAACTGCCTGATCGCCCCGTCTGGGGCGGTGGAGTGGATGTGCCTGCCCCGCCCGGACTCGCCGAGCGTGTTCGGGGCAATGCTGGATCGGTCCGCCGGCGCGTTCCGGGTGGGGCCTTTCGGGGTCCGCGAACCGGCGGCCCGCCGCTACTTGCCCGGCAGTTTGATCGTGGAGACGACCTGGCAGACCCGCACCGGCTGGCTCATTGTGCGCGACGTACTGCTGCTTGGGCCGTGGCACAACCTCGAGCAGCGCTCGCACACTCACCGCCGTGCGCCCAGCGACCTGGATGCCGAACACTGCCTGCTGCGTACCGTCAAATGTGTCAGCGGGACGGTGGACCTGTCCGTGCGGTGCACGCCCGTCTTCGACTACGGCCGGCGCCAGCCGATCTGGAACTACGACGGGCCAGGCTATGGCGAGGCAGTGGCTACCTGCGAGCAGGAGGATGCCGTGACGCTGCGGCTCACCACGGACCTGCGGCTGGGTCTGGAGGGACCGGCGGCGCAGGTGCGCACCCGGATGGTCGAAGGCGACCAGAGCTTTGTGGCACTGTCCTGGGGGCACATCCCGCCGCCTCGGACCTGGGAGCAGGCCGCGGCGCGGCAGTGGACCACCTCGGAGTTCTGGCGGCAGTGGATCAATGACGGGGAGTTCCCCGACCATCCCTGGCGCCCCTACCTGCAGCGCAGCGCGCTGACCCTGAAAGGCTTGACCTACGCACCGACCGGGGCGCTGCTGGCCGCGGCCAGCACCTCGCTGCCCGAGACACCCGGCGGCGAACGTAACTGGGACTACCGCTACGCGTGGGTTCGCGACTCCACGTTCGCCCTGTGGGGGCTGTACACGCTGGGCCTGGACCGAGAAGCCAACGACTTCTTCGCCTTCATCCTCGACGTCGCCGGTGAGCAGGACCTGCAGCTGATGTACGGGGTGGGAGGCGAACGGGAGCTGCCCGAACAGACTTTGGACCACCTTTCTGGCTACCAGGGCGCCCGCCCGGTCCGGATCGGCAACGGCGCCGTCTACCAGCGCCAGCACGACGTATGGGGGGCGCTGCTCGACTCGGTCTACCTGCACGTCAAGTCCCGGGAACAGCCCACGGCGGCTCTGTGGACGGTGCTGCTGCGCCAAGTGGAACAGGCTGTCACCTACTGGCGTGAGCCGGACTGCGGCATGTGGGAGGTCCGGGGCGCCCCCCAGCACTTCACGTCCTCAAAGCTGATGTGCTGGGTCGCTCTGGACCGCGGCGCCCGCCTGGCCCGGATACACGACCAGCTCGAGCAAGCCGCGGCGTGGCAGACGATCGCCGACGAGATCCACGACGACATTTGTGCCCGCGGCGTCGACGAACGCGGTGTTTTCGTGCAGAGCTATGGCAGCACGGCCTTGGACGCTTCCCTGCTGCTCGTGCCGCTCGTGCGGTTCCTGCCAGCCGACGACCCCCGGGTCCGCGCTACCGTGCTCGCCATCGCCGACGAGCTCACCCAAGACGGACTGGTCCTGCGTTACCGGGTGCACGAGACCGACGACGGCCTGTCCGGCGAGGAAGGCAGCTTCACCATCTGCTCGTTCTGGCTGGTATCGGCACTGGTCGAGATCGGCGAAGTCGACCGAGCTAAAGAGCTGTGCGAGCGGCTGCTGTCCTACGCCAGCCCGCTCGCCCTGTACGCCGAGGAGATCGACGCGCGTAGCGGTCGGCACCTGGGCAACTTCCCACAGGCGTTCGCGCACCTGGCTCTGATCAACGCCCTCATGCACGTCATCCGCGCCGAGCAGGCCATCTCCGCCGCGCAGTTCGCGCCGGCGCACAATAGCGCGCCGACAACGACGCGCCGTCACACAAGTGATTGATCCCCTGCCCTGCTGGACGGGTCCGGCCGCGCTGACGCTCACCGCCAACAGTTCGTCAGGTCCGACCGCAACGTGTCGAGGGCAAGATGCTCGGCGGTTCCGACAGTGAACGGGGGAGGCGGCCAGCCAGGTGCGGTCGGCTCGCCGCATGCTGCTACGGCGACCTACCCTGCCACTGGCATCCAAGGCAAGCCGGCGGCCTTCGTTGGCGACCCCATCGCGGCCCGTCAGGCCAGCGCGGACCCCGGAGTGGGGACGACGCGGGTCACGACCGTCTGATCGGTCAACAGCAGTTCCTTCACCACCGGCGCGATCTCGTCCCGCCACTTTGGGCTGTCGTACACGGCGGCGTACAGCTCGACACGGCGCGCCTCGTCCTCGAAACGCCGGATCCAGACGTAGCCGTCGCCGTCCTGCTCGTCGACAAAGCAGCCCACCACCTGCATGCCACCGGCTGCCTGGAAGGGGATCACCACCTCCTCCATGTAGCGGACCCACTCGTCCCGGCGGCCCGGCCGGGTCTGGTAGCGGCGGATCTCGAAGAACACAGCACCCTCCGACTGGTGTCTAGGTTCTGGTAGCTGCCGATGGTGGCGAGCCCGGGGCGTCCACCTCGCAGGCAATCACACCTGCAGACAGAGCTTGCCGCGGGTGCGACCGCGCTCCCCGCGCCGATGCGCCTCTGCGGCGTCGGCGAGCGGGAAGACTTGCTCGACCTCGACCGACAGGGCGCCCCCGTCGACTAGATGATCGATTCCAAGGGGTCGGGCGCGGCGTGTTGCCGGTGAAGATCGTAGAAGGGTGTCCAGGATCGGCGTTGCTTACCCAACGTCGAACCTGGAGGCTCGCGTGGACGCCGACCTGGACACCCTTGCGACGGCACTGTATGCCCGCGCCGACGATCTGTTGAAGAGTTGCCCCGAACGGTGTCCGGCGCGTCCTAGGGTGGGGATCGCGCCCCGGATCACCGATGCGGAACTGGTGACGCTGGCCGTGTTGCAAGCACTGCTGGGTCACACCAGTGAGGCCCGATGGCTGCGGTTCGCCGCCGACCGGTTGCGGCACCTGTTTCCCTATCTGCCGCAGCAGCCGGGCTACAACAAGCGGCTCCGTCGGCTGGCAGCCACCCTGAACTGGCTGCTCACAGCGCTGGCTGCCGACACCAGCATGTGGACCGACGACGTGTGGGTCGTCGATTCGACTCCGGTGGAGTGCGCTCGCTCCCGGGATGCGGTCCGCCGTTCGGAGCTGGCCGGCTGGGCCGAGTACGGCTACTGCGCCAGTCACTCCCGCTACTTCTGGGGACTGCGGCTACACCTGGTCGCGACCCTGCAAGGGCTCCCGATCGGCTACGCGTTGACCGGCGCCAAAGCAGACGAGCGTCAGACGCTGCTCGACCTGCTGGCTGACGATCCGGCCCTGGCCGCCAGCCGACCCGGGCAGATCCTGATCGCGGACAAGGCCTACTTCGGCCGCGACTTCGAAGCGACGCTGGCCGGCGCTGGTATCGAACTGCTACGACGGGCCCGAAAAGGTGAACCCGAACGTCCCGGCGGCCGGTTCTTCAAACCACTCCGCCAGACCGTCGAGTCGATCTTCGACACCCTCAAAGCTCAGCTCGACCTCGAACGCCACGGCGGTCACACCCCAACAGGGGTGCTGGTCAGAGTCCTGCAACGCATGCTCGCCCTGACCGCCGCGATCTGGCACAACGACTACACCGGCCAAACCGTCAAACGCTCCCTACTCGCCTACGACCACTGACACCCCTTGGAATCAGTCATCTAGGTCGGCCAGCCGGGTCAGCGCGGGGCCGTCCGGCTCGACCAGCAAGCTGACGGCGCGGACGCCGCGGTCGGCAGCCGCACCGGCCAGCGCGGGCGACGCACCGCCGATGGGCAGGATCAGGCCCCCGGGGCGGAGCACGGCCAGGGACCGGGTGCTGGTGTCGTCGTGTGCGTCACCCACCAGGTCGAGCACGACGTCGACATCACCGACGGCGTCCTCGAATCGCGTCGAGCTGTAGTCGACGACGCGGTCGGCGCCGAGGGATGTCAGCCAGTCGTGGTGTCGGGAGGTGGCGGTCCCGACGACCTCGGCGTTCAGGCTCTTGGCAATCTGGACCGCCAAGTGACCAACGCCGCCGGCCGCGGCGTGGACAAGCACCCGTTGCCCCGCGCGCAGCTGCGCGGTGTCGACGAGGGCCTGCCAAGCGGTCAGACCGGCCAGTGGGATCGCCGCGGCGTGAACGTGGTCAACACTCGTGGGCTTGGGGGCGAACTGGCGGGAGGGGCGGTCACGAATTCGGCGTACGCGCTGGCTGCCCGCGGGAACCACGGCATCCCGTACACCTCGTCACCGGGCGCCAGCGTCGTGACGCCGAAGCCCACCTCCTCCACGACTCCGGAGACGTCCCAGCCGAGCGTGAACGGGGGCGCGCCCATCACTCTGGCCATCCCCCCGCCCGCCCGGGTCTTCCAGTCCACTGGATTGACGCCTGCCGCGTGCACCCGTACCAGGACCTCCGTTGGCAGCGGCTCGGGGGGCGCCACATTCTCGACGGCGAGGACCTCGGGGCCACCGAGTTCCTGTTGCCGGACGGCTTTCATCAGTGCCACGTGAGTCGTCCTCCTGCTGCCGGGGTCGAGGAGGACTTCGCTGCCTCCTCTGGCTGGGACAGTAACGAGGAGGCCCTAGTTACCTGCAAGGACGGTTACTATCTCCTTGGTAGTGGCGACTGAGGGGGCCGGGGTGACAACGACCTGTACCGACGGACGGCACGACCAGCACGACGTTTACGCGGCGCAGTGTCCGTGCCGGGCCCTGCTCGACCTGCTGGCCAACAAGTGGTCCGCTCTCGCACTTGGGGCCCTCGAGAACGGGCCCCGGCGCTTCGGGGAGTTGCACCGCCACTTGCAGGGGATCAGCCCTAAGGTCCTCACTCAGACGCTCCGGCGGCTCGAGCACAGCGGCCTGATCAGCCGGACCGTGCACCCGGCGGTACCGCCGCACGTTGACTACGCACTGACGGCACTCGGGTTCAGTGCCGCGGTCCCCCTCCGGTGGCTACGCGTCTGGGCCGAAGACAACGTGGACGCGGTCGCTACCAGCGCCGTCGACGCGTAGCGCGGCACGCACGTGCTGCATGTGCCAGGTAGATCGGACTGCCGTCCAGGTGTTGCGCTTAAAGCCAGAGCGCGGCCTACTCGCATGTTGATCCTCAGCTTCTGGTGTCGGTTGCTGCAGGATGCGTTGCGTGGTGGATCAGAGCCGCAAACGCTTCTGGCGCTTCCACAGGTGTGAAGTGTCCATGGCCGGCGGCGCGGGTTACTCGCACGTCGGCGAAGAACTCTTGCAAGCGGTCCGTCCATGACGGAGGGAATAGCGGATCGTGTTCCTGCCACAGGACGGTGACTGGGATGGGCAGACGATGTTTGCTTGAAGGTGTGGATTCGGCCAGTGCCTTCGCGACGTAGCCGGGACCGCCTTGGTACCACCTTGTTGACGCGGTGAACGCGCCGGGCGGCGAGTACACGGCGACGAGGTGTTCGAGGTCTTGTTCGGCGAGGGTGAAGTCCGGCCCGGACCAGTGCTGCCAGAAGTGGGCTAGGTATGCCCGGACGTGCTCAGCGTTGCCGTCGAGGAACTGCGCCGCAAGACCGGACCGGTGAAAGCCCTGGTACCACAACTCGGGCACGACGGCCGGGTCGAGGACGCGTTGGCCGGCTCCGGGCAGGGGTGGGGACAGCACCAGCGCCGTGACGAGTTCGGGGCGGTCGACGGCCAGTTGCTGGGCGATGCGGCTGCCGATGTCGTACCCGGCCACGACTACCTGGGGGAGCTCGAGTTCTTCGATCAGCGCGGCGATGCTGCGGGCCTGCGCGGCGGCGCCGTACGCGTCGCTGTCGGCGTCAGTGGGACGGTTGGAGGCACCGAAGCCGCGCAGGTCGGGGACGACCACGTGGGTGTCTGGGCTCAGGAGTGGTTCGACGAGCCGGTAGTCGGTGTGGTCGCCGGGCCAGCCGTGCAGCAGTACGACGGCGCGTGCTGGCGTCGTGTCCGCGGAGGCGGGGCGGTGCTCGTAGGCCAGGCTGAACCGGTCGACGGGGGCGCTGCGTTTCATGCGGCAATCTCTTCTTCTCGTGCCCGGGGGGCGGCGGTCAGGTGTACGGCGAGCGCGCAGAGTGCTAGTGCGGCGGCCAGGAACGGCAGGTCGCGGTGTGCGAGGCCGGCGGACAGGGCCAGGCCGCCGACGGCCGCGCCCAGGCCCTGCCCGAGGTAGGTCGCTGAGGAGTTGAAGCTGACGGTCACTGTCGCGTCGTCGGGGACGAGCCCGACCAGTCGGTACTGCTGCGGCGTCAAGGGAGCGGTGAAGGCGGCGCCCCAGAACACGACCAGGACAGCAGCGGCGGCGAGTGAGCTGGTGAACGGCACCAGAACCAGGATCAGCACGAGCAGCGCCAGTGACCAGATCAGGGCGCAGCCGGGTCCGAAGCGGTCTGTTATCGGTCCTGCGGTCAGTGAGCCGCCGAACGCTCCGATGCCGTAGAGGATGAGCAGGAGCAGGTACTGGCCGTGGGTGGGGCTGACCGTGTCCATGAGGACGCTGGCGACGTAGGTGTAGACGCTGATGCCGGCCGCTACGAACAGCACGGTCACGCCGAGCACGACGAGCACCGATCGCCGGCGCAGCACGGCGACGGCGCGAGGTAGGGGGGTTTGCGCTGCGGCAGGAAGGTGCGGGATGCCCCGCGAGATGACCAGGATCGCGGTCAGGCCGAGGGCAGCGACGAGCACGACGGCGCTGCGCCATGATCCGGTGCGGGCCAGGACAACTCCCAGGGGGACGCCCACGGCGAGGGCGCCGTTGAGTCCGCTCATCACGATTGCCAGGGCTTGGCCTCGGCGTGCGGTTGGCACCAGTGCCGTGGCGGCGCCGAGCGCGACCGGGGTGAATGTTGCGGCGCCGAGCGCTGCGACGACCCGGCTGAGGAACAGCACCATCAGGTCGGGCGCTGCCGCTGTCGCGGCGTTGCCAGTCGTGAAGATTGCTAGGCCGATCAGCAGGACGCGGCGGGTCGGCCCACGTGCCGCCAGATAGGCCGCGACCGGTGCGGCCACCGCGTAGGTGATGGCGAAGACGGTCACCGCTTGGCCTGCGACGGCTTGGGTCACCCCCAGGTCCGCGGCCAGTGCCGGCAGCACACCGCCGAGCGCGAACAGGCCGGTGCCGACGGCGAAGGAGCCGAAGGCCAGCAGCCACACGCTGACCATCGGCCGGGCCGGCCCAACCGGGCGCACCTGCGCTGTGCTGCTCACGGGGCGGCGTCCTGTGCTGATACAACGTTCGGCGGGGCGCTGGTGCGCATCTGCTGGTCCCTCCGGTCATCGCGCTGGCCGCGGTCGGTGCCCGCTCTCAGTCAGGTGCGGACTCGGGCGCAGCCACGTCAAGACGCAGCTCGGCAGCTCGGTAGGTGGCGAGGGTCGCGCTTCGGCACGGCTGACCCTCTGCGCGGTGTGGGAAGCGTTGGCTGCGTCAGCGTTCGCGCTGCGTCACCAGGTGTGGCAGCCGTGCGTCGCTTTCGTCGACGACTACGCCACTGGCGAGGATGATCTGCAGCGTCCGTTCGTAGTGCATGCGCAAGGCCTGGATGGCTGTGGGTGCATCGCGAGCGAGCGCGGCTCGGACGATCGCGTCGTGCTCGTCGTCGATGCACCGGTGCTCGGCGCCGACGGACGGGGCTGACCACCTGCGGTACAGCTCGGTGGAGTCGAAGGTCGCCCAGGACAGGTCGAGCAGCAGCGGGACCCGGCACGCGCTGACCAGCGTGTGGTGGAACTCCCGGTGTGCCTTCGCCCAGCCTTCGCTGGTGTGGCGCGGATCCTGCGGCAGTCGCCGTGGGGTCCGAGTCAGGACATGCTGTGCACTCATTACCGCGGTCTCCCAGGTCAGGTCGCCGCGCTCGATCGCGAGCTGCAGGGCCAGGCCGTCGCACTGGACCCGAACTCGGGTGAGGTCTTCGAGTTCCCCCAGGTCGAGATCCAGGACGAAGAAGCCCTGGTTTGGGCGGGTCACGACCAGCTTCTCCGCCACGAGGCGGCCGAGGGCCTCCCGGACGACCGTCGTGCTGGTGCAGTGCCGACTGGCCAGGTTCGCCGGCGTAAGGCGCTCCCCCGGCCGGAGCACGCCCAGCGTGATCTCACGGCGGAGCAACTCGTGCACATCAGCCGCGAGCGTGCTGGCTGTCCCTCGGCGAACCATGATCGAAGCATACTTGACGTCAGAATGCACTATCGCTTGACGGACGCACTCTGCTCTGGTTATGGTCCTCCTACCGAATCGTGTGGCCCACGTCACAACCGTGGGTTGTAGGGACGTAGACCGCAGCCCGACAGGGCCCAGCCGGGAAGGTGCAGGATGTCTCTGGCGCTCGTCACCCTGAGCCACTCACCGCTGATGACGTTCACCGAACCGTCGCCAGCGACCCGGACCCGGGTCGACGACGCGCTGCAGTCAGCGCGCACGTTCATCCGGGCGTTCGACCCCGAGCTGGTCGTGCTGTTCGGACCGGACCATTACAACGGCTTCTTCTACGACATGATGCCGCCGTTTTGCATCGGCGCGGCCGCCACCGCCGTCGGGGACTACGACACCCCGGCCGGCCCCCTGACGGTCGACCGCGACGCGGCACTCGCGCTGGTCCGTGGAGCCTTGGATGCCGAAGTCGACGTGGCGGTGTCCGAGCGGATGTACGTCGATCACGGCTTCGCCCAGCCGCTGCAACTGCTGTTCGGCGGCATCGACCAGGTGCCCGTCGTCCCGGTGTTCATCAACAGCCTCGCCGAACCGCTCGGTCCGGCACGCCGGTCCCGGCTGCTGGGTGACGCCGTTGGTCGCGCCGCCCGGCAGCTGGACCGGCGGGTCCTGCTGATCGGCTCCGGAGGCCTGAGCCACGACCCGCCGGTGCCGTCCCTGGAAGGCGCGACCCCGGCTGTCGCGGCGTCCCTGATCACCGAGGGCCGCAACCTCACCCCCGAGCAGCGAGCGGCCCGGCAGATGCGGGTCATCCAGGGTGGCCGGGACTACGCCGCCGGCATCGCTACCATCCTGCCGCTGAACCCCGAGTGGGACCGCAACCTGCTGTCGGTGCTGGCCTCAGGAGAGCTGGGCCAGATCGACACGTGGAGCACCAGCTGGTTCACCGAACAGGCCGGGCACTCCTCCCACGAGACCCGCACCTCGATCGCGGCCTACGCGGCCCTGGCCACGGCCGGCTCCTACCACGTCGAGTCGTCGTACTACGAGGCGATCCCCGAGTGGATCGCCGGTTTCGCCCTCACCACTGCCCGCACCACCTGAGCCATGCCGGTCGAGCGCCTCGACTCGGCCGTCCTGTAGCCGCACCACCCAGCCCGGCTGACGACGCCGGTGCCCTCGACCTCAAGGAGCAGCGGTGAACCTGCAGACCAACGCCTGCGCCACCCGCCCGGCCCTACGCGACCGTGACCCCGCCATCGGCGAGTTCGCCGGCAGGCTAGCCCCCGCCGGCGCCCTGATCGTCGGCGCGCCCGCCGGAACCGGCAGCACTCGATGAGCGACGTCCCCGTCTGGATCGCTCTGGGCGACGTTGCGCACCGCGTCCGCTACGTCCAGGCCGGACCGTGGCGCAGCCGCGTGCTCGAGGCCGGCGACGGCCCCCCGCTAATCCTGATGCACGGGATCGGCGGACACCTGGAGGCGTACGCCCACAACATCGCCGCGCTCGCCGAGCAGCACCGCATCATCGCCTTCGACTTCGCCGGTCACGGCTACACCACGCATGCCACGGCCGACCTGGAGACCGCGGACTACGTGAGCCAGTTGCTCGCGCTGCTCGACGCCCTTGAGATCGACCGCGCCGACCTCAACGGCGAGTCGCTGGGCGGCTGGATCGCCGTCAAGTTCGCCGCCTCCTACCCTAAGCGCACCGGTCGGCTGGTGCTGAACACTCCCGCCGGCACAATGGCCCGTCCCGAGGTGATGAACCGGATCCGCAGCCTGTCGCAGGGCGCCGCGGACGACCCGAACGAGGAGCGCATCCGGGCCCGGCTGGAGTGGCTGATGGCCGACCCGGCGACCGTCACCGACGAGCTCGTCGCGATCCGCCGCACCATCTACGCCCGCCCGGGCTTCGCCGAGTCTATGCGGCACATCATGTGCCTGCAGGACCCCGACATCCGACGCCGCAACATCGTCACTGATGACGAGCTCGCCGCCGTCCCGCATGGCGCCCTGGTGGTGTGGACCTCTAACGACCCGTCTGGCCCGGCCGGCGCCGGCCTGGAGATGGCCGAGAAGATCCACGGCGGGCAGTTCGAACTCATCACCGGCGCCGGGCACTGGCCGCAGTGGGAGCAGCGCGAAACCTTCAACAAGCTCGTACTCAACTTCCTGTCCGAACAGCGGACGGTGTGAGCACCGCCCAGGCGACGCAGACCGCGCTGGCGGCCGGCCTGCGCGCCGCCACTGAGCGGCTGCGTGCCGCGGCGGCCAGTCGCCGGCCCTGCCCACCCGTGCGCACCCTGCTGCCCGACGGCGACGTCGCAGCCGCCTACGCCGTTCAAACCGCGCTGATGCAGTCCCGGACGGCGGCGGGAGCACGCGTCGTCGGCCGCAAGATCGGCCTGACGAACCCGGCCGTCCAGGCGCAGCTCGGCGTGGACCAACCCGACTTCGGGGTGCTGCTGGGTGACATGGACTGCCCTTCCGGGCGGCCCTTGGACATCGGCCGGCTGATGCAGCCCAGAATCGAGGCTGAGATCGCGTTCGTGCTGCGCACCGGCCTGGACCAGGACGGCCCGCTCACCCTGGACCGGGTGAAAGCCGCCATCGACTACGCGGTTCCGGCCCTGGAGGTCGTCGACAGCCGCATCGCCGACTGGGACATCGGCATCGTCGACACCGTTGCAGATAACGCTTCCGCCGGCCTGTTCGTGCTCGGCCCGACCCGCACAGCGTTGGCTGACGTCGACCCGGTGGCCGTGACGATGACCATGACCAGAGGCGACGAGGTCGTCTCCCGCGGGACCGGCGCGGACTGCCTGGGCGACCCGCTGGCCGCCGTGGCCTGGCTGGCAGCCACCGCCCGCGACCACGGCGCCCCGCTGCGCGCCGGCGACGTCGTGCTGTCCGGCGCGCTCGGCCCGATGGTCCCGGTCTCGCCCGGCGACACCTTCACCGCGCACCTGTCCGTGCTGGGCGCGGTCCACGTCACCTTCACCGCCGTCCCCCAGGAGGCCCCATGAGCACCATCACCAAAGTCGCCATCATCGGGTCCGGGAACATCGGCACCGACCTGCTCATCAAGGTTCAGCGGCTGTCCACGACGCTCGAGGTCGCCGCGATGGTCGGCCTCGACCCGGACTCCGACGGTCTGCGGCGCGCCCGCCGCCTCGGCGTGCAGACCACCGCCGCGGGCGTCGCCGGCCTGATCGCCATGGACGGTTTCGACGACATCCGGATCGTCTTCGACGCGACGTCGGCCAAGGCCCACGTCCAGAACGCCGAGGCACTCGCCCCCTACGGCAAGCAGCTCATCGACCTGACCCCGGCGGCGATCGGCCCGTACGCGGTGCCCGCGGTCAACCTCGACACCCACCTCGAGGCCCCCAACGTGAACATGGTGACCTGCGGCGGGCAGGCCACGATTCCCGTCGTCGCCGCCGTCGCCCGGGTCACGCCCGTCCGGTACGCCGAGATCGTCGCCTCGATCGCGTCCAAGTCCGCCGGCCCAGGCACCCGCGCCAACATCGACGAGTTCACTAAGACCACCAAGGCGGCAATCGAGCAGGTCGGCGGCGCCGAGCGCGGCAAGGCCATCATCGTCCTGAACCCGGCCGACCCGCCGCTGATGATGCGCGACACGGTGCTGTGCCTGACCGACCCGCTCGACACCGACGCCCAGGCCAAGATCCGGGAGTCGGTCGAGCAGGTGGTCGCCGACGTCGCCGCCTACGTGCCGGGCTACCGCCTCAAGCAACGCGTGCAGTTCACCGCGCTCACCGCGGCCGACAACGCCCACACCCTCGCCCCCGGCCTGCAGCCCGCACCCCGCCACCAGGTCAGCGTCTTCCTCGAAGTGGAAGGCGCCGCGCACTACCTGCCGGCCTACGCCGGCAACCTCGACATCATGACCGCGGCCGCGGTCCGGGTCGCCGAGCGCCTCGCCGAACAGAACCTCATCAGCGGCACGGCCGCCGCCGGGACCGCCCGATGAGCCCGGCCCAGGTAGCCGCCGTCCCCAGCGTCTACATCCAGGACGTCACCCTGCGGGACGGGATGCACGCCGTCCGGCACCGCTACAGCCTCGAGCAGGTCACCGCGATCGCCGCCGCGCTCGACGCCGCCGGCGTCGACGCGATCGAGATCGCCCACGGCGACGGGCTCGCCGGCGCCAGCCTGACGTACGGCCCGGGCGCGCACAGCGACCAAGAGTGGATCAGCGCCGTCGCCGGGGTCATGCGGCACGCCCGGCTCACCACGCTCCTGCTGCCCGGGATCGGGACGATCGAGGACCTGGAGCGGGCGCACGGCCTCGGGGTCACCTCTGTCCGGATCGCGACGCACGCCACCGAAGCCGACGTGGCGGCCCAGCACATCGCGAAAGCCCGCGACCTCGACATGGACGTGTCCGGGTTTCTGATGATGAGCCACCTGGCGCCGCCCAACGAGCTCGCCCGACAGGCCAAGCTGCTGGAGTCCTACGGCGCGCACTGTGTGTACGTCACCGACTCCGGCGGGCGCCTGACCATGGAGGGGATGCGGGCACGTGTGCGCGCTTACCGCGACGTCCTGGACCCCACGACCGAGCTCGGGGTGCACGCCCACCAGAACCTGTCGCTGGCAGTCGCGAACTCCGTCGTCGCGGTCGAGGAGGGCGTGACCAGGGTCGACGCATCGCTGGCCGGCCAAGGCGCCGGCGCCGGCAACTGCCCGATCGAGCCGTTGATCGCGGTCGCCAACCTCAGCGGCTGGAAACACGGCTGCGACCTGTTCGCGCTCCAGGACGCTGCTGACGACCTCGTCCGCCCGCTGCAGGACCGGCCCGTCCAGGTCGACCGCGAGACCCTGACCTTGGGCTACGCCGGCGTCTACTCCAGCTTTCTGCGGCACGCCGAACGCGCCTCCCGGGAATACGGCGTCGACACCCGCGTCCTGCTCGTCGAAGTCGGGCGCCGCGGCCTGGTCGGCGGCCAGGAAGACATGATCACAGACGTCGCTCTGGACCTGGCCGGGCATGCACCCGCGACCTGAGCGGCCGAGTCCGCCCCCTGTCTGTCGTGTCGTTCTGGCGAGCGCACGAGCCGCTCCCCATCCCCTGGAGCCCGTCATGTCCGAGCCACCCCCGGCACACCCGCCTGACGTCGCCGTCACTGGCCTTGGTGGGCCCCACGTCAAGGTGCTTGACCTCGCTGCGGGTGACCTCACCGACCCCGATGTCGACGTCCTGATTGTCGGGACAGGACCTACCGGCGCCGCGGCCGCGCTGGCGCTCGCCACCTACGGGGTCCGGGTCCACGTCGTGAGCCGGTGGAACTGGCTAGCCAACAGCCCCCGGGCACACATCACCAACCAGCGCACGCTGGAGGTCCTGCGCGACCTCGGGGTGGAGGACGAAGCCACCCGCTACGCCACCGCCTGGCAGTTGATGGGCGACACGATGTTCGCAACCAGCCTCGCCGGGGAGGAGATCATTCGACTCCGGACCTGGGGCACCGGCCCCGACCGGCTCAGCGACTACCTGACGGGCAGCCCCTGCCCGCTGTTGGACATCCCGCAGACCTCGATGGAACCGGTGTTGGTCACTAACGCCGCCAACCGCGGCGCCAATTTCGCGTTCAACACCGAGTACCTTTCTCATAGCCAGGACGCCACAGGTGTCACGGTCGCGCTGCGCGACAGGCTCACCGGCCGCGACCACCGCATGCGGGCGCAGTACCTCATCGGCGCCGACGGCGCCCGCTCCACGATCGTCGACGAGCTCGGTCTGGACGTGCAGGGGCACCTGGCCCGCGCCGGCACGCTGTACACGCTGTTCCAGGCGGACCTGTCCCGCTACGTCGCCCACCGACCGAGCGTCCTGCATTGGCTGATGACCCCGACCGCCGACGTCGGGGAGATCGGGATGGGTCTGTTGCGGGCCGTCCGCCCCTGGCACACCTGGATAGCCGGTTGGGGCTTCGACGTCGCCGCCGGCGAACCGGACATGACCGACGAGACCGTCACCGCCCGGATCCGGACGCTGGTCGGCGACCCGGACCTGCACATCGACATTCGGGCTAAGAGCACCTGGTACGTGAACCAGGCGTGCGCCACCACCTTCTCCAAGGGCCGGGTCTTTTGCGGCGGCGACGCCGTCCACCGGCATCCCCCGTCCAGCGGCCTGGGGTCCAACACCTGCATTCAGGACGCCTTCAACCTCGCCTGGAAGCTCGCCTACGTGCTGCGCGGGGACGCTTCCCCCGCGCTGCTGGACTCCTACAGCCTGGAGCGGGTGCCCGTCGGGCAGCAGGTCGTGGCCCGTGCAAACCAGTCCCGCGTCGACTACGGACCGCTCAACGACTGTTTTCGCACCACCAGACAGGATGACCCGGTGGCTGCCGGGCTGGCCAAGATCCGCGACCCGAGCCCGGCCGGCGTCGAGGTCCGCCAAGCCCTGCAAGAGGCTGCGGAGCTCAAGAACTACGAGTTCAACGCCCAGGGGGTCGAGCTGAACCAGCGGTACGCCTCAGCCGCCGTCCTGCCCGACGCCTCTGCCGGCAAGGAGCAGTGGCTGCGCGACCGGCAGCTGTACTTGCAGGCCACCACTCGACCCGGCGCGAAGCTCCCGCACGCCTGGCTCGTCGACGAACAGGGGCTGCGGCTGTCCACACTGGACATCACGGGCAAGGGCATGTTCACGCTGCTTACCGGGCTGGCCGGCGGCGCATGGGCCCGAGCTGCGGACACGTTGGCCCTGCCCTACCTGCGCATCGTCGTGATCGGCGCTGCGGGCGTCCGCGATCCCTACTTGGACTGGCAACGGCTGCGCGAGGTCCACGAGGCCGGGGCGATCCTGGTCCGTCCCGACGGCTACGTCGCCTGGCGGCAGACCGCACCGATGTGGGACGACGAGCAGGCCCGGCTGCGGCTGCACGAGGCGGTCTCGGCCGTCCTGGGCGGCGCACCGCACGTCTGCCGACAAGTCGCACTCGACCCCGGCGCCGACGCGGACGCCAGGGTCGGCACCGCGGGCTAGCCCTCGCCGCACCGGCCCGCCGGGAGCGGCCTCGACACGAGGCCTCTCCGATCTCGAGTGGCACGTCGATCACACCTAGACGAAAGCGAGTCATCACCGTGGTTGCTAGGCGATACATCATGGCGTTCATCCTCACGGTCGCGATCGGTCTGACCGGCTGCGGCAGTTCCAGCGGAAACAGCGCTGCTGGAGCGAAGAAGGACTTCGCCGTCGTCGCGGTGGTGGCCCTGACCGGTCCCGTCGCCGCTTCCGCGAAGGCGACGACGGAGGGCCTGCAGGCTGCCGTGGACTCCATCAACGCCTCAGGCGGGGTCATGGGCCAGAAGGCGTCACTGACCGTGCTCGACGACGCCGGAGACCCCACGAAGTCCGTGACACTTCTGCAGTCTTACCTGGACAGGCACACACCCCAGCTGGTCATCCCGGGCAGCAACAGCAACCAGGCGCTGGCGATGCTGCCCGTCCTGACCCGCAAAAAGGTCCTGTCGATGTCGCAAGCGCAGTCCAACAAGCTCAACGACCCGGCCACGTACCCGTACTTCTTCGGCTACAACTCGGTCCCCCAGGACACCGACAAGATCGTGTCGCTGCTCAAGGCGCGCGGCGAACGGTCGGTCGCGCTTCTGGCGGCCAACGACGCGCTCGGGCAGAGCACCGTCGACATCTTCAAGGCCACCTTCGCCAAGGCCGGGGTCGAGCTGGCGGTGGAACAGTACGCACCGACCGACCTGGACATGAAGCCGCAGCTGCAGCGCTTGCAGGCGGCGCGGCCCCAGACCCTGCTGATCCAGTCCTACGGCGCGACCGCCGGCTACATCCTGAAGGGCCGCACCGAGCTGGGTTGGGACGTTCCGACATTGGGGGCCCCGACGCTGGGCAACGGCAACAACCTCGCGCTGGTCAGCTCACCGGCGGATTGGAAGAACCTGACGCTGTTCGTGAACAGGGTCAACACCCCGCAGCATCTGCAGTCGCCTGCCTTTGACGACCTGCTGGCGCGGCTGAAGGCCGCCGGCTCCAAGCTCGACCAGCCGTTCCAGATCTACTCGACAGCCTGGGACAGCGTCCACCTGGCGAAGCTGGGCGCCGAGCAGGCCAAGAGCACCGACGGTCCGGTCATGGCCAAGGCACTGGAGAACCGTCAGCAGACCCAGGGCGACAGCCCCCTGGTCAGCTTCTCGAAGGAGATTTACTCGCCGAGCAACCACTTCTTCGACCTCAGCTCCGTCCCCGACGCGAACGCGGTGGTGGCGCCTGGCCCGATCGTGGGCGGCTTCATCCAGTCCGTCTCCCCCTGACAGCAGTCTTGGGCTTGACGGGTCACCCGTCGGCTGGCGCCACGTCCAGCCACCCGTGCACGCGAGGCCGCTTCGCCCGCCCGATACCTCTGTCGGCCGGTTCCGCTTGACATGACAGGAGCAGACAGGGTGGTGACCACGATCATCGCGGGGCTATCGCTCGGCGCTGTGTATGCCATCGTCGCGATCGCCTACAACATCGTCTTTATCTCGACGAAAGTGTTCAACTTTGCCCAGGCCCAGTTTCTGCTAATCGGGGCCTTCGCCGGCGTCACGCTCGGCAACAGCTACTCCCTCCCGCTGGGCGCCACCGTGCTGCTGTGCGCTCTTCTGGGTGCGGCGGTCGGTGCGCTGGAGGAGGTCTTCGCGATTCGACGGCTGAGCGGCAAGGGCTCGCACTCCGAGCTGGTCACCACCCTGGGAGTGGGCACGATGCTGTCCGGCGCTGCCCTGATCCTCTACGGATCGGACCCGCGGCGGACCATCTACTTCGCAGACCAGACACCCATGAAGTTCCTCGGCGCGCGCACCAACCCCACCGACCTTGCGCTGGTCGCCGTCGCCCTTTTGCTCGGTCTCGTGGTGGGGCTGGTCACTCGCCGCACCATGCTCGGCCTGTCGAGCCTTGCCACCTCCGAGGACCGGCAGGCCGCCCAGCTGCGCGGGGTCAATGTCACCTGGCTGGCTCTGTCGTCGTTTGCGATCGCCGGCGGGCTGCTGGCCGCTCTAGGTCCGCTGGTCGCCGCCAAGACCTACGCCACCTACGCACTCGGTGACATCCTCGCGGTGAAGTCGTTCGTCGCGCTGGCGATCGGCGGGTTCGGCAGCTACAGCGGCGCCCTGATCGGCGGGTTCAGCGTCGGCCTGCTCGAGCTGTTCGGGGCCCGCTACCTCGGAAGCCAGTGGCAGAACATCGGCGTCTTCGTGCTCCTGCTCGTCGTCCTGCTCGTCCTGCCGCAAGGCATCACCGGCACGAGCAAGCAGAGGACCGTTTGATGCCGCGCCTGTCCTACCGCAGTTACCGCAGCCGGCCCTTGTGGCTGCTGCCCCTGTGCGTGGCTGTTGCGGTGTTCCTGATGCCGCTCTACATCGGGCAGGCGGGGGTGCTGCGAACCGTCACCTCGGTGGTCCTGATGGCAATGCTGGTGGTCGGCGTCAACATCACGTTCGGGTACGCCGGGGACCTCACCAACGGGCAGGCCGCCGTCTACGCCCTCGGCGCCTACGTGGGCGGCTACCTCGCGGTCCAGGGATTCGACGTCATCATCGTGCTGCTCGCGAGCACCGCCGCCGCCGCCGTCCTCGGCTTGCTCACCGGCATACCCGGGGTGCGCCTGGGCTCCTGGTCGCTGGCCATGGTCACGTTCTTCCTGGTCCTGCTGGTGCCCGACGTCGTCATCCTGCTCACCCCGGTCACCGGCGGCACCGCCGGACTGAACGGCATTCCCGCCCCGACGCTGTTCGGCCGCGAATTGGGCTCGACCGGCTACTTCATGCTCGTCATTGCTGTCGCAGCGCTGTTCTTCACCCTCCTGCGCAACTACGTGACCTCCCGGCACGGCTCCGCTCTCAAGGTCGTGCGCGAAAGCCCGGTCCTGGCCCGCTCACTGGGCTACTCCGTCACCCGCATCAAGCTCATCGCCTACCTCATCAGCGCACTGCCCGCCGGCTCAGCCGGCGCGCTGTTTGCCTACCAAGACGGCTACATCTCCCCCATCTCCTTCTCCTTTGCAGTCGCTGTGACGATCCTCGCCGGCTCGATCATCGGAGGGGCGAACAGCATCTACGGCGCGGCCTTCGGCGCGGCCGTGCTGGTCGTCGGGCCGCTGCAGCTCAGCAACTTCGCCGAGTACTCACTCATCCTGTTCGGCCTCTTGCTGGTGCTCGGCGGCCTGTTCTTCACCGCTGGCATCGCCGGGCTGCTACGTCGCCTTATCCGGAACAGCCTCGTCGGGGACGACCTCATGCCCGACGTGCGAGCGGTCATGGACCGTCCCGAGGAGGTGACCGACCTGCCCGGCGAGACCCTGCACGTCGCCGGGATCAAGAAGTCGTTCGGCGGCAACGCCGCCCTGCGCGGAGTAAACCTGACCGCCCGAAAAGGCGAGATCACCGCTTTGATCGGGCCCAACGGATCCGGCAAGACCACTCTGCTGAACATCATCAGCGGGTTCTACCAGCCCGACGAAGGAGCAATCGACGTCGGCGACCGGGGTCTGATCGGCCTCACGGCGTACCGGGTCGCTGCAGCCGGGGTGTCCCGGACCTTCCAGACACCGCTCGTACCGCAGGGCATGACAGTCGCCGAGGTCGTCGCCAGCGCCCGGTACCGGCGCTCGCCCTCCTACGCGCTGGGCGCCATGCTGCGCCTACCCGGGTCACGGCGCGCCGAGCAGCGGGACCGCCACGAAGCACTGCAACTGCTGTCGCTGATGGGGATCGTGGAACTCGCCGACCACCCCGCCTCTGTGCTCCCACTGGGCACCCGCCGCATCCTGGAAGTGGCGCGCGCGCTCGCCGGCGAACCAGCCGTCGTGCTGCTCGACGAGCCAGCCTCCGGACTGGACGAGAGCGAGGTCTCGGTCCTCAGCGACGTGCTGCTGCGACTGCGCGGTCACGGCGCCACGATCGTCATCGTCGAGCACAACTTCGAAATGATCATGACGATCTCGGACGAGGTCAACGTCCTGCACCTCGGCCAGATCATCGCCTGCGGAACGCCGAACCACGTGCGGAGCAACCCCGAGGTCGTCGAGAGCTACCTCGGCAAGGCCGCCCGGGCAGAACTCGAGCGCCAGCTCGCCGGGAACAACGGATGAGCGCCGGACTCGAACTGCGTGGCCTGGTCACCGGCTACGGAGAACTCAAGATCGCCCGCGACCTCTCGCTCACCTGCGAGACCGGCCAGATCACCGCTCTGCTCGGCCGAAACGGTGCCGGCAAGACCACCACCCTGTCCGCCATCGCGGGTCTGCTGCCCGCCATGGCCGGTACCGTCCACATGTTCGGGAGCCCCCAGACCGGCCCGCCCGGACGACGAGTGCGCGACGGACTCGCCCTCGTTCAGGAAGGCAAGCGCGTCTTTCGAGGCCGGAGCGTGGAGGACAACCTGCGCCTCGGGGGGTTCATCCACCGACGACGCCGGGGGCACCTCGACGAGGGGGTGGCCGCTGCATTCTCGCGCTTCCCGATCCTCAAGGAGAAGCGCAAGCAGCCCGCCGGGTCACTGAGCGGCGGCCAGCAGCAGATGCTCGCGATCGCGCAAGCGCTCATGGCCGACCCCAAAGTGCTGCTCCTCGACGAGCCCTCCGCCGGCCTTGCTCCCGCCATCGTCGAGGAAGTCTTCAACGAGATCGCCGCGTTCAAAGACCAGGGGCTCTGCGTGCTGCTCGTCGAGCAGCTCATCGACAACTCCCTCGCCATCGCTGATCGCGTCGCCGTGCTCGATCACGGCCGCATCACCATCGACTCCGCGGTGAAGGACCTCGGCTCCTGGGACGTGCTCCGCGAGAGCTACCTCGGCGCTGCCATCCCCCACGGACCAGGCGCATGAAGCTGCCCAGCAAGCCTCACCCGCACCAGGTGACCCGAAGGAGCACGCAATGCGCGACAAGGTAGCCCTGGTCACCGGGGCGGCATCAGGAATCGGCAGTGCGACCGCCGCGGCGCTGGGCCGGGACGGCGCCCGGGTACTCGTGTGCGACATCGCCGAGGACGCAGGCAACCGAGTCACGCAGACGATCACCGCGGCCGGAGGCCTCGCAAGCTTCTTCCACCTCGACGTGAGGGAGGCCGCCAGGCACCTGCTGGCCGTCGAGGAGGCCCAGCGGCTGTACGGAGGACTGGACATCGCCGTGAACTGCGCCGGCATCAGCGTGGGCCCATCCGGAGTGCAGCGCCCCGTCCACGAGGTCGACGTCCAGGACTGGCTGCAGATCCTCGACGTCAACGTCAACGGCATGTTCTACGGCATCAAGGCGCAGGTGCCAGCCATGCGCGCGCGAGGCGGTGGGTCCATCGTCAACGTCGGCTCCGTCATGAGCGTGGTGGCCCGCACGCAGCTCAGCGCGTACGTCGCGTCCAAGCACGCCGTGCTCGGGCTCACGAAGGCCGCCGCCCTGGACTGCGCGCCGCACGGCATCCGCGTCAACTCCGTCGGACCCGGCTACGTCGACACCCCGCTGCTTGCCAGCAAGGACGACCAGACCCGGCGCGCATACGCCGAACTACACCCGCTCAACCGGATGGCGACTGCTCAAGAGGTCGCCGGAACAATCCTCTGGCTGAGCGGCGACAGCTCCAGCTTCAGCACCGGAGCGCACTACGCCGTGGACGGCGGATACACCGTCCAGTGAGCCCACATCGAGAAACCGAAAGAGAGTCCAATATGAGTGCAAGCAGTCTCAAGAACGAGTCCGTTCTTATTGTGGGCGGAAGCGCCGGCATCGGGCTCGAAGTCGCCCGGATCGCGCTCGAGCTGGGTGCGAGGGTGCACATCGCGTCGCGCGGCACGACAACGTCCTCCCCGGCTCTGCTGGACGCGACCTACCACGTGTGCGACGCCAAGTCCGAGGCCGCCCTGACCGAACTGTTCGCCGAGCTGGGGCAGATCGACCACGTCGTCATGACGATGCACGAGTCCGCGGCCCGGCTTGGCATCGACACCACGGCCGACAAGATGAATCTGGCGGCGGTCAGCGAGTACACCAACGGGAAGTTCTGGAGCCAGTACCGAGTCGTACAGGCTGCGCTGCCGCACCTCGCGCCAAAGGGAACTCTGACCTTCACCTCCGGCGTGGCCAGCCGAGCCACGATGGCCAACCACTCCGCCATCTCCGCGGTCAACGCCTCCATCGAGGCGTGCGCACGACAGCTGGCCAAGGAGCTGGCACCACGCCGGGTCAACGTGGTCGCGCCCGGCGTCACGGCCACCACCACCTATGACGCGATGGACCCGGAGCTGAAGGAGCAGTTCGTAGCCAAGATCACAGCAGTGGTCCCGCTGCAGCGCATCGCGGAAGCCGACGAGATCGCCCTGGCCTACATCTTCGCCATGCAGTGCGGCTACCTCACCGGAACCGTGCTGGACGCCAGCGGCGGCCAGCTCGTCGCCTAGCTCACCAACCCCACCGTCAGCCCACAACAAAGGAGCACGATGCCTAGCAGCAACCTGGTACTGGACACCCAACACGTCGGCCTGACCGTGACCTCCCTCGACACTGCACTGGAGTTCTGGTGCGGAGTGATGGGCTTCGATCTCGCGGCCCGCAGGAGTCTGGGTTCCGGGCCCTCCATGGAAAACATCGTCGGGGTGCCCAGCGTCGACCTCGACATCGCGATCGTCGTCGCGCCCGGCGGGCTCCGCATCGAGCTGCTCGAGTACCTCAGCCCTGACGACCGCCAGGTCTACCGGCCCCGCTCGTGCGATGTGGGGTCGGTGCACGTGGCCTTCGGCGTGTCCGACCTCGAGCAGATGCTGACCCGCGTCGAGGCCGCCGGCTGGAACCGGCTCGGAGTGCCGCAGTCGCTGCCGAACGGCACCCGGGTCATGTACGTGCGCGGACCCGAGGGCCACACCCTCGAGTTCATGCAACTCGCGTCCCCTGGCGACACCCCGACCTCAGACTTCCGCGCGGCCGGGTGAGACGACGTGGTTCATGCCCGCTTCAGATTCAGTGCAGGACACCCTGCACCGCCTGCAGGAGGACGCAGAGCCGCTGTGGCGAGCCAGGACACAACGGCGACAGCCAACCCGCCTCCCCGAAAGCCACCCCGACAGCCACGCCGACAGCGTTCAAGATCGAGGACACAGACGTGAGCAGCAGCGCGCTTCCTGCCATGGCGCCCACGGCAGAGATCACCGCCTTCCAGGTCCACGTCCCGCAGGTCGCGGTCGACGACCTCAAGACCCGGCTCGCGGCCACCCGCTGGCCGGACCAGGAACTCGCCGACGACTGGGAGCAGGGCGTCCCGCGCGAGCGCGCGCAGGAACTCATCGCGCACTGGCGCGACGCGTACGACTGGCGGGCCTTTGAGGCCAGGATCAACGCGTTCCCGCAGTACAAGACCACGATCGACGGCCTAGCTATCCACTTCCTGCACGTCCGGTCCAAGCACCCGGATGCCATGCCCATCGTCCTCACCCACGGCTGGCCAGGGTCAGTAGTGACGTTCCTCAACCTCATCAGACCGCTCACCGACCCCACCGCGCACGGTGGCCGCAGCACGGACGCGTTCCACGTCGTCGTCCCGTCCCTGCCCGGCTATGGCTTCTCCGACCGCCCCCTCGAACCTGGCTGGGACAGGTTCCGCACCGCCCGAGCCTGGTCCGCGCTCATGGCCAGGCTGGGCTACACGCGTTGGGTGGCTCAGGGGGGCGACTGGGGAGCGACCGTCACGCACGTGCTGGCACAGCAGCGCCCCGACGGTCTGGTCGCCGCGCACGTCAACTGGCCGCTCGTCGTACCCGCAGATCAACCCGCCTTTTCGACGGATGAGGAACGGGACGTGTACGCCGACATCGCCCGTTATGCCGACAGCCGCGGGCGAGTAGCCGGCTACTTTCGTCAGCAGTCCACCCGCCCCCAGACAGTCGCCTACGGACTCACCGACTCGCCCGTCGCGCTCGCCACCTGGCTGTACGAGAAGTACCACGACTGGACCGATCACGAGGGCGACTCCGATGCCCTGCCTACCACCGAGATGCTCGACGACATCTCCATCTACTGGTTCACCAGCACCGCCGGATCGGCAGCGCGCTACTACTGGGAGAACATGCACGCCGCCGAGCCGTTCTCCCTCGACGCCGGACCGATCGACCTGCCGATGGCCGCAACGGTCTTCCCCAAAGAGACGATCAGACCGCCTCGAGCCTGGGCGGAACGGCGCTGGTCCCAGCTCATCTACTGGGGCACCGCGCCCAAGGGCGGGCACCTCGCCGCGTGGGAGCAGCCCGCGATCTTCGTCGACGAGCTCCGCAACGCGTTCCGGTCGATCCGTGACATCTAGAAGGAGCCTCTTCCCGGGTGCCGCAAGTACGCAGAACCTCTGCCGTCCCACCGCCCGCCAGCCCAGTGCATGGCCCGCCGCAACCAGGTGAGCAAATGACAGACACAAGGGTTACGTACCCCGAGCTCGCGGGTCACGCCGCCGTCGTGACGGGCGCGGCTCAGGGCATGGGCCAAGCCCACGCCGCCGCGCTGCTCCGCAACCACGTCAACGTCGTGGCCGGGGACGTCGACGCGGACGCCATGACAGCGACCGCCGAGCGCCTGAACGCGCAGTACGGGAGGCAGGCGCGGGTCGTGCCGGCGTCGGCTGACGTCACCAGACGCGAAGACCACGCTGCCCTCGCGGCCCTGGCCCTCTCCTCCTTCGGGCGCCTCGATCACTGGGTCAACAACGCCGGTGTCTACCCAAGAGCCGACGTGCTCTCCATCGACGCTGAACACCTCGAACTAACATCGGGGGTCCTGTTCAACAGCGTCATCTACGGCACCCAGGCCGCGGCCGCCGCCATGCACCCGCACGGCGGCTCGGTCGTGAACATCACGTCGACCGCGAGCCTGCTCGTTCGCCCGGGCTACGCGGCGTATGGATCCATGAAGGCTGCGTCGGATCACCTGACTCATTTTCTGGCGGTGGAACTGGGCCCCTCGGGCATCCGGGTAAACGCGGTCGCGCCCGGAATCATTCGCACCGGCATGAACCGGTCATTGACCGACGACGCCGCCGCCCTTGAGACGGCGACGAAAGCGGTCCCACTTCGGCGGCTCGGGGACCCCCACGACGTCGCCGACGCGATGCTGTTCCTTATCTCGGACGGATCGAGCTTCATCACCGGGCACACCGTGGTCGTCGACGGCGGCGGGCGGCACCGCTGACAACCCGAGCGGTCCCAGTGTGAGGTCCGGAACTGGCCGACGTTCCCGTACACCATGCCGCAGGGGCCAGGCTGGTCGGTCGGTTGCTCTCGACCGCGAGCAGCCCGAGGACCAAGGACCAAGGACCAAGGACCAAGGCGACGTTGCCCGGAAGTCGCCCGCGAGGGCGATCCCTGCGGCTCAGGGTCGGTGCGGCGATCCGCAAGGCCGCGACCGGCCGGCGCCTGGATGGCGAAATGGTCGAACGGGTGGTGATCGCGCTCGTGGCGCAGCGCGCTGGAGCCCGGGTCCAAGCTCGCCGGCACCAAGTGAGTCGCCTAGCCGGTTGCGATCGAGGGCTGCGAGGGCTTCACCGACGACGCCGCCTACGCCGCGATGGACTTCCTGCTCGGCGCCGCGCGGGCCTTGACCTGATCCCACGTCGGCTCGGCCACATGCAGAAGGCCACGACTGCGTGTCTCAAGACGCCGCCGGTGCTCCTTCGGATTAGGCGGGATGAGAACGACGAACCGCAGGGGGCTCCCGGTTGCCAGGGCCGCCCTGCGCCAGGTGTCGCGGGCCGGCTCGCTGTCGTTGACCGCGTCGACGACCACCATGTGACCCAACGCGAGGTTCTGCTCTGCCGCGACCCGGACCACCTCGTACGCGGCAACGCCGGTCGTCCAGCACTCCTCGACGCCCGACCCCAGGAGCGCTTCCTCGAAGTCGTCGATCGAGAGGTGGACGGCGCCGGCTCAAGCAGCCACGGCCGCCGCCACCGTCGACTTGCCGGTGCCGGGCAGTCCGGAGATGACGGTGAGCACGAGGGGACGATAGCGCCGGCTACCCAGCCTGAGATCGCCTTGCGGCCGACTTGCCGCCGTCCCGGTAGCCGGCCGTCCTGCGGGACGTGTCGATACGCTGAGAAGCGTGGCTGTCGTCAATCTCAACCACCCGCCCGACGATGTCGTGATCCTGCCTCAGCGCGGTGACGACAGCGCGGATCTCGATCCGCGGGCCTGGGTCGAAGCCATCCGTCATGCCGCGCCGCGCCAGCTCCGGCAGCGGGTCGCCGACCATCTGACCCAGGCGCGCGAGCTCGGCGAGGTGTGAGCTGCCGGTCGTCGTTCTTGACCCGTCGGCCGCCGTCGAGACCGCGGAGGGAGAGCCGGCTGGCGAACCACCTTCAGGACGCCGACGAAGTCGTGGTCCCCGACCACTTCCACCTGGAGTGCAGAGCTGCGCTGCGCCGCTTGGAACTCCGCGGCGAGCTGACGAGGGAGGAGGCACAGGCGGCGTTCGATCAGCTGCTCGCGCTCCGCGTCCGCCGAGTGGACACCGCTCCGCTGCTGCGTCAGGCTTGGAGCATGCGGCACAACGTCACGCCGGCCGACGCGCTCTACGTCACGATCGCCCGGCGCCTCAGCGTCGCGCTGGTCACCGGCGACCTCCGCCTGGCCCGGGCTCCCGGGCTTGGCATCCACGTTCTCACTTCGTCGCCGCCGACCGGATAGGCATGATCCTCATGTTCACGGGTCAATCAGGACGCCGTCCCGCATGACGAAGGGCTACCGGACGCCGAGCGGTGCGGTGCCGCTGGGAAGTTGTACGTCAGACGATCGATGGCCGCCGCCTGCCCCACTGCAACGGCAGTCGGCGGCCACGGTTCGTGAGTCACGACGGTCACCGGCGCTGTCTGGATTGCCACCGCGCTACAACGCTATCGGTGTTGCGTGTCATCAGCGCTCAGCTCGGGCCAGTCGTCGGACCTCCAGGCGGTGCGCGGCGAGGAGCACTGGCATCATGATCACAGCGCCGGTGACCTGGTTGATGGGAATGACCCACAGCCGCTTCGGCTGCAAGGGGTTGTCCTCGTCGGCGACGGCGCTGCCGGGGAAGAATGGCGCGGGGATCTGCGTGGCCCAGAACAGGCCGGCGTACACGGCCGTGGTCGTGAGGCGGTCGCGGGTGAGCGGTCCTGGGCGCCAGGCCTGCCACAGCGCCAACCCGCTGGCGGCGAAGGCTAGGGCGATCGTCTGGGCGTTGTGGAACTTCGCGTGCGGCGGCCAGGCCGGGTTGTATACGTGGGTGGCGTTCCAGTCGGCGCTGACGGCGCCCACCGGGGCGGCCACGGCCGCGATGGACATCACTACGCGCCCGAGGGGAAGCGTCTGCCGTCGGTCAGATCGGCGGGGCGCGCTCACCGCCGGTCTCCGCCATGCTTGGGCAGGGCGGCCATGAAGCGGTCGACCACAGGCCAGGTGGCCGCTGGGTTCTCGTTCGCGGGCAGGTGCCCGGCGTCGGGGATCTCGACGAAGCTTCCCTGGGAGAAGCAGGCGGCCAGGCGGCGTCCGTAGCCGGTGGTCAGCACGGGGTCGTCGGCGCCCCAGACGACGAGTGCGGGGATGTCCACTCCCTCGAGCCGCTCAGCGAGGTCCGGGTCCCACATGGTGGGCCCGGTGTAGTGCTGCAGCAGCGCGAAGGCCTGGGGTGACTGGCCTGGTGACGGTGCTCGATGGGGAGCGTCGTCGGCCGGCGCCGGCTGGTCACCGGGCTGGGGTGCGATGCCGACGGTGTCGAGAAGGACCACCGCGACGATGCGCTCGGCATCGTCGAGCACGGACATCTCGGACGCGACCCACCCCCCGAAGGAGCTGGCGACGATCACGACGTCGGACAGGTCCATCGCGCGCAGCAGGTGCAGGTGCAGCGCGGCGAGGTCGGGAACGGTGTCCACCCCGGCGAGGTGGGCGGTGCCCTCCCAGCCGGGGTGGACCGGGGTGATGACGCGGTGCTGGTGGCGCAGGTGCTCGACGACCGGTGCGATGGAGGCCGGGCCACCACCACCGTGCAGCACCACCACCGTGCTTGTCGGGCCGGTTGTCGCACCGGTCGCTGGGCCGGTGTCGTGGACGGTGACGCCGTTCATGCTGTTGACGTCGGCGACGCCAAGGGTGGTCTGGGTGTGGGAGGTCATCGTTGGGGCTCCTGTCACAAGGTGGTGGCGTGCTCGGGCGCGCCGGTGGTGTCCCAGGTGGGGACGGTCAGGGTGTTGGTGGCGTTGGGGCCGGTGTGGATGCGCCAGTGCTGGGCGGGGGTGTGCTCGTAGATGGCGGGGAACTGGCCGGTGAGGGGGTTGGCGGGGAAGAACCAGCGGTTGCGCAGCTCTAGCACGAGCTCGTCACCGGCGGCGAAGCGGGTCGCGCTGGGCAGCAGGGTCAGGTCGAGGTCCACGGGTGTCCCTGGTGCCAGGGGCAGCGTGGAGGTGTGCGGGTGGTGGGCCTCGACGTCGCTCGAGCGAGTGGGGTCGAGACCGCGGTGGCTGGCGCGCAGCCACCCGCGGGTGACCATGTCCTCGGTGAACCCGTAGGAGCCCTCGAAGACGACCTCGCGTCCGTCGCGGACCTTGCGGATGCCGGCGAACAGAGTCAGGTCGTCGCTGCCGGCGTCCGCACCGGTGCCGTCGATGCTGATGCTCACGCGCAGCCGCAGCGCTCCGACCACATCGGTGGTGCGCTCGAAGCGGAAGCGGAACTGCGCTCCCGCACGCGGGACGGGCACGGCGGTGCTCGCCGTCGGCACCTGGCTGCGCAGCTGGCCGGTGCTGGCGTCCAGGTGCAGCACCACCGCACGCACGTCCGCCGGTGGCCACTGGTCCGCACCGCGCACCGCGACCACGCAGTGCAGGGCGTCGCGGACCTCCACCCGCACGGGGGCGATGTCCAGGATGCCGGTGTCCTCGCCCTTGAGGAAGTGGTCGAAGAACTGCGCCTGCGCGCGCTGCCCGCACTGGCCGTAGTACTCCGGCCACTTGGGGGCGCGATGGGTGTAGAGCCACTTGTGCTGCGAGGAGATGCGCTCGAAGCCGGCGAAGGAGCCGCGGGTGTGCAGGCTGTGGTCGGAGAAGGAGGCGCACACCAGCGCGGGCACGTCGATCTGCTCCAAAGCGGGTGCGCGCTGGTCCCACCACACATCGCGCAGCGGGTGCGCCCGCTGGCCGCGGCGGAAGGACGGTGAGCGCGGGCGCAGCAGCTTCTGCCAAGCGCTCCAGAGGATCATGAAGCCGTCCTCGCGGACCCCGCCCGGGTAGGAGAAGTCCCGGTAGGCGTCGGTGAAGCCCTCCCACGGGTTGATCGCCGCCAGGTGCGGCGGCCGGGTCGCGGCGCCGGTCCACTGGCTGATCGCGAGGTAGGAGACCCCGCTCATGCCCACCTTCCCGCTCGACCAGGACTGGGCGGACGCCCACTCCACGACGTCGTGCACGTCCTGGCCCTCGGTGGGGCCGAAGGGTTCGGGGTGCCCGGCCGAGGTGCCCCAGCCGCGCAGGTCGCCGTTGATGACGACGTAGCCGCGGGGCACCCAGAACCCGGGGTCGGGTGCCTCCAGGCCGGTCCAGGCGGAGACGGTCATCGGCTCGTCGCCGGCGGCCAGGCGGTACTGCAGTGGGACGGCGTAACCCCGCCTGCGGGCCTTGGGCAGCTGGTCCTTGCCGTAGGGCTGCAGGGACAGCAGCACCGGATAGCGCCCAGGAGCCTCGGGGCGGAAGACGTTGGCCCGAAGGACGGTGCCGTCGCGGACAGGAACGGGCACGTCCCGCTCGAAGACCACTCCGGCGGGTGGGGGGGTGATGCGCACCTGCGGGCGCACCAGCCGCGCCACGTTCTTCACGGCGGTGCCAAAGGGAGTGTGGGAGCGGTGGGCCTCGGTCACGAAGCAACTCTTGGATTGAGCACAACTCAAGTGTAACGGCACTCCAGCCAGATCGCTACCGTGAGGCCATGAGCGCAGGAAGTGGACGTGATCCTTACGAGGCGCGGCGGGAGGCCGGCCGCGCCAGCCGAACGCAGACGCGACAGCGTCTGCTGGCCTCTGCGGACGCGCTGTTCCGAGTCAGGGGGTACGCGGCCACCCCCGTCACGGCGATTGCCGATGGAGCCGGCGTCTCACTGCAGACGCTGTACCTGGCCTGGGGCAGCAAGCGGGTGCTGCTGCAGGCTGCGACGGAGGCGGCCGCCTCGGGCTCCAGCACTCCGCTGGATGCCGATGCGTGGCACGAAGCGGTGCACCAGGCGGTGCGCCGAGCGGTCCGCGAGGAGGCCGCCGGTGCCCTCAGCGAGCAGGAGCGGGCCTCCGCGTACCTGCGCGGTCTGGCCGCGGTCTTCGCCGCCGTGGCGCAGCGCACCGCCGACTACTGGCGCATCAACCAAGACGCGGCCGCCAGCGACCCGGAGCTCGCCCCGTCCTGGCAGCAGCTCCTGCGCGACCGGCGCTCCACCATGGACGCGCTGGTGCGTCGCATGCCTGGAGCCGGCCTGCGGCCCGGGCTGGATCTGGACGCCATCGTCGACACGCTGTGGGCGGTGGCGAGCCCGGACAGTTACGTCCTACTCACCCGAGTCGGACACGCCTCCGAGGACGACTACACCGCTTGGCTGGCGCACGTGCTGGTCGCGACGCTCACCACCGACGACCCAGCAGGGTCGCCCGAGGAGGCCCAGCCCCTGTGACCTGGCGCTGGGTGCCGCGTCAGCCGGTCCTGCAGGGCCGAGTCCCCGTCGAACTGTCGAACTGTCATGCCTTCGTGGCAGCCCGCGCTGCTGTTCCACAAGAGGAAGGACCAGCGGGACGCCAGTCGAGCTGCCGATCGAGCAGTGGGACGCGCCCTCGTCGGCCCGGGCGGTGGCGGCATCGGCTGCCGGGGGCATGCCTGTTCAGCGCCGGAACTTGGTGATGGCGTCTTGGGTGACGGGCGTGAACAGGTTGACGAGGTTGCCGTCGGGGTCGCGGAACAGGACGGAGCGGTTGCCCCAGGGCATCGTCGTCGGCTTCTGCACCCACTGGTCGACCAGCGCGGTGAGTCGCTCGTACTCGCGGTCGACGTCGTCGATGAGGAACTCGATGATCACGCTGTGGTTGTCGGCGGGCCGCGCGCAGTCCTGCCCTAACAGCTGGGTGGTCTGCGTGTGGCCGAACGCCAGGGTGGCCGAGGGCAGGTTCAGCTCCGCGAAGACCGGCGTCGCGCGCACCGCCCGAACGCCGGTGACCTGCTCGTAGAACTGGACGATCTGCTCCAGGTCGTCGGTGATGATGCGGATCGAGGCGAAGTCCACGGTCGGGTCCCTTCCAGTGGTGATGCGCTCCAACGTAGAACGATACGATACCGTAGCGTAGTGGTTATGGCAGGATCAGCTCCGTGCCACGAACAGCCCCCGGTAGCGCTGAGCACACCCGGCCCTGTGCGCCGGCCACGACGGCGGGCGACGGCGAGGTCGACGGGCGCGTGCGCCGGTCCCGCGACCGGGTGCTGACGACCGCGTTCGAGCTGCTCAGCGAGAGCGGA
>JAABUT010000585.1_pt1 | contig 55174 bp, 52 predicted proteins | sample 5559281 | NCBI WGS metagenome assembly JAABUT01 (sample SAMN10711880, study PRJNA513359) | rock metagenome | isolation source: Antarctica rocks | place: Antarctica: Victoria Land, Ricker Hills nord | collected 2016-01-04
AACGCCTTGCCACGCGCAAATGTTTGCCAGTGGAGATTCGCACCCCCTGACATTCGGCTCGTTCCGCCCTCCTCACGATCGGATGCGCTGCCGGCGGGTCTGGCTGCCATTGTGTCGAGGAGCGCAGGGAGCGTCGTCGCGCGAAGCGCGGCGCTTGAACCAGTAAGGACAAGTCTCACCACATCGGCACACGACACGTGTCCTGTCTCAGATGATGCTTGACAGTGCTGTGCCAACAGATCGTTAACACCACGTCGAGGCTGGCGTGAGGGGGCGGCGCATAGCCGTTGTCCGAGTGCGACGTGTCGTGCCGGGTGCACGCGTCGGTGTGGTTGTGTCAGGCTCAGCGGTATGGACGCGAGCATCGGGACGCGGATCGCGACGTATCGCCGACGCCGCGGGTTGAGCCAGGCGGCGCTCGCGGGCTTGGTGGGGCTGTCCGTCTCGTGGCTGTCGCAGGTCGAGCGCGGCGTCCGGTCAGTCGACCGGCTGTCTGTCCTCCTCGACCTCGCCCAGGTCCTCCACGTCGACGTCGAGGCGTTGACCGGTCGTCCGTGGGAGTACTCGCCGAACGGCGGCTCCGTATCTTCGGACCTGGATGGGATTCGCGACGCGGTTCTGGCCTACAGCGAGTTGGTGCCGAGCGGCGCCGCTGGCGGTCCACGGTCAAAGGTGGATCTTGGCGCCGCAGTCGAGCGCGGGTTCGAGGCGTACCAGGCCGCTCGGTATGGCCAAGCAGTGCGCGAGCTTCCAGGCGTGCTGCGAGCGTCCGCGGATAGCGATTGGGCCGGGGCCGACAGCGAGACCTACGCGTTGGCGCATGTGCTCGCCGCCAAACTCTTGCGCAAGCGCGGCGCGGTCGAGCTGGCCAACCGCTGCGCTGATCGGGCTGCGCTGGTGGCCGCGATGACCAGCAGCCCAGTCGTCCGCGGCCTCGCCGGCTACCAGGTCGCTGCGGGTCTGCTCAGGATCGACCGCGTTGAAGAGGCGGAACATCTGGTCATGGCCCTCGCCGACGATCCGTCAGACCCGCGCGATGACACCGCGATCTCGGTCCGCGGGTCGTTGTGGCTGCTGGGGTCGGTCATCGCCGGCCGTCGATCCGAGGTCGGGGAAGCAATGTCACGGCTCGCTCAGGCCCAGGCGCTGGCTGAGCTACTGGGACGTGACGACAACCTCGCGTGGACGGCGTTCGGTCCGACGAACGTGGCATTGCATCGGATCTCGGTCGCTGCCGAACTCGGGGACGCGGGCGAGGCGATGCGCGCGGCGGATGGCATGAAGCCGGAGCTGTTCCCGGCTGGGCTGCTGAGTCGGCGAGCGCAAATGCACCTGGACCTTGGCTGGGCCTACGCGCAACGCCATCGCGACGCAGACGCCACCCTGCACCTGCTCGAGGCCGAACGCATCGCCCCGGAAACGATCCGCTACAACGTCATCGTGCGCGAACACGTACGGGAGATGCTGACCCGCGGACGACTCTCCGGCACGTCAGCGCTGCGTGACCTCGCGGTGCGCGCTGGGATCCTCGATTGAACGACCACGCACTAACGCTGGTGGTGACCGGGGCACCGCTGGCGAGGCGAACCGTCGCAGTGGCAACTGCCCTGCGAGCCGCTGGTTGGGATGTCAACCTGACCCTCAGCTCGGCCTCGGCTGCCTGGGTGACACCGTCTGACCTCGCCGGAACGGGCTTGGGGCTGCGAGAACACGGCAGCGGTCGGCCTAGACCGAGCGTGGTGATCGCGTGTCCGCTGACGTTTAACAGTGCGAACAAGTTGTCGCTGGGCGTCTCGGACGAGCCGCACCTGGGTGTCCTCAACGACGCTCTCGGTGCCGGTGCGACGATCGTGGCCGTTCCGTTCGTCAGCGACCGGCTCTGGGGTCACCCACAGTGGGAGACCACTCTCGAGCGGCTTCGCGATGCTGGGGTAAGCCTGCTCGACCCGCACGGCGGTGCTGCGGTGGAGCCGGTGACGTCGGGAACCGGCGATCAGGTCGCCGATGACTTCGACCCCGCGTGGATCGTCAACCGGCTCAAGGAAACCGTGCCCTGACCCAGGATTGACCCGGTGACCCGCACTTTTGTGCGAGTAGTCGCGCTGTGCGACCAACACCTCTCGACCAGCTACATCCTCGTGTCTGTCCAAGTCGTTCTGACAAGACAGGAGCACGGTGATGGCTAGTGTGACGTTGAAGGTCCCGGCGGGTGTGGTGGCGCTGGTGTTGTCCGATCCGCGGGAGCGTGCCTCGTACACGGGGACAGGTGATTCGCGGCAGGTGACGGGCCGTGCGATGGATGCCGAGGGTCGGCCGTTGTCGGCGTTCTCGGCGTTGCTGGTGGGGGAGTCGCTGGGGCTGATCGGTGATGCGACGGTGCAGGTGCCGGATTCGCAGGTGACCGGGCTGGAGGCCGGCGCGGCGGTTCGGCTGGATGGGTCAGCGTCGATGCGGTTCGTCGGTGGGGATTACGGCGCGGTCCGGGCCACGGTGACCGCCGAGCGGTTGTCTCCGTTGGGTGATGGTCAGGCCGCGCTGATCGGCCTTAGCCAGCGGAAGACCGCGACGGCGGCCTGAGATGTCTCTCGGATCAGCCATCGCCGTGTCCGGTCGTGAGGCCTGGTTCTGGTTGGCGCTGCCGTTCCGGCTGCTGCGTCGTCATCGCGGCCTGGTGCTCGCCGTGGCAGGGGTCGCGGTGGTGGCGGTCGCGCTGGGCTACGGCCACACGGTGCACCTGGGTTTCGTGGGCCTGGCCGTGGTGGTCGCGGTGCTACGCGGCTGGTGGCACGTCGACCGGGCTTCTTTCGAGGCGCGGCTGGCGGGGCCGTATCGGCGGCGGCTGATCCGAGGGCATGTACTGCGATCGTGGCCGCTGGTGTGCCAGCGAGCGGGACTCATGTTCACTGTCGCGGCCAGGAAACACGGGGAGCCCGCAGTGCAGATCGTCCCGCAGCTGCAGGCTCGCTGGGTCGAGGGCCGGCTGTGTTTGGCGCCGCAGATGTTGGCCGGTCATGACCTGACTGTCTGGGAGACCGCGGCCGAAGCGGTACGGGTGGCTGCGGGTGCGAGCCGCGTCGAGGTCCGGACCGACGAGTCACGGACGCGGGTCCAGATCTGGCTCGCCTACGGCGACGCGCTCGCCGTCCCGTTCTCGGCTTCGGTACCCGAGCTTGATGCTCCGGTGTCGACGGCTGGTGTGGTGTTGGGGCGGACCGAGGACGGTGGCGCGTTCTCCATCCGTCTCGGGGTCCACACGTTGGTGGCAGGAGCGACGGGTGCGGGGAAGGCGTCCGCGGTGCACGGCCTGCTGATCGGGCTCGGTCCCGCGATCCGCGCTGGTGTGGTCCAGGTCCACGGGATCGACTTGAAGGGCGGTATGGAACTCGGCATGGCGCGGCCCTGCCTCACCCGCTGTGCCACCACTCTGGCTCAGGCGGTGGTCGTGCTCGAGGAGGCCGCGACCGCGATGGCAGCTCGTGCCAGTCGGCTGGCGGGGCACACCCGGACGCATGAGCCGTCGACAGTGGATCCGTTGGTGGTGGTCCTGGTCGACGAGCTCGCCGCGATCACCGCCTATCTGACCGACCGCGACCTGAAGAACCGCGCCGCCACCGCGTTGTCGCTCCTACTGTCGCAAGGTCGGGCGGTCGGGTTCATGGTGGTGGCGTGTTTGCAGGATCCGCGCAAGGAAGTCATCCCGATGCGTGGCCTGTTCACCCAGACCCTGGGCCTCCGACTGCGTGATGCCACCGAGACTGACATGGTCGTGGGCTCGCATGCCCGGCATGTGGGGGCGGCGTGTGAGCTGATCCCTGCCACCCTCCCCGGCGTGGGGTGGATGGTTCCCGACTCGGGCGGTCAGCCGGTCCGGTTCCGCCTCGGGCACGTCACCGATGCTGACATTTATGTTGCAGCGAAGCGTTTCCCGGCTGCTGCACGGCTGCCGATCACGATCCCGGAACAGGCCCCGGACAAGCCGCGGGCTCCGCGGGCCGCCCGGACGGCGGATGCGGCATGAGTACCGGCTGGACGATGGAGGCGAGCGAGGACGGTGTGCGGGTCCTGCTCCCAGCGACGGCCGCACGGGCACTGGAGAGCGTGGTCACACCGGAGTGGACGGTCGATGCGGCGTGCGTGTCCGTCGATCCCGAGCTGTGGTTCCCCGACAAGGGCGGCACCACCTCGCGCGCGGTGTTGGAGATCTGCGCGAGCTGCCCGGTCCGCCGATCGTGTCTCGCCAGCGCGATTGTCAACCTTGAGGAAGGGATCTGGGGCGGCGTGCAAGCGTTGCAACGAAGCCAGGCCCGAGGACAAATGTGGCGCGGCGCCGAAACGTTCGCTGTGCTGGACGAGCTGCTCGACCAGGCAGCGGCGACCGTTACTCGACGCAGGTTCGCCGCATGACTACTCCACTGGTCAGTGCGCCGATCCCCAACGCTGATGGGGACATCGAGCTGTCGCCGGCTGCTGGTCGGGAAGTGTTCGCGCGGGTCAATCGGCCCGACTTCGCCCGCTGGGCAACTCAAGTGTCCGGGACGGGTGGTTGCTCGCGCCCGGTGCGGCTGGTCGGCTCGTCGTCGACGGTGGACACAGCTACGGGGGAGGTGGTCGGCAGCTACGAATCGGCGACCGAACCTGATCGCGTCACCTACGTGCGGTGCGGGAACCGGCGCGCAGACGTGTGCGCATCTTGTTCGACCGAGTACGCGGGTGACCTGTGGCACCAGCTCTCCGCGGGGATGGTTGGCGGCAAAGGCGTCCCGGAGGACATCCGTGAGCACCCGTTGGTGTTCGCGACCCTGACTGCGCCGTCGTTCGGTGCTGTGCACGGCGGCAGCAAGTCGGGTCGCTCAGCTCGCCGTTGTCGGCCCCGGTCAGCGAAGACACTGTGTCCACATGGTCGACCGACGTGGTGCATCCGTGTTCACCTCGAGACGGACGCCGACGTGGGTGAGCCGCTCTGTGCCGACTGCTACGACTACACGGGGCATGTGATCTGGCAGTGGTGGGCACCGGAGCTATGGCGGCGATTCACGATCACGCTGCGCCGTCACCTCGCTCAACACCTCGGGCTGTCCGAGAAGGCTGCTCGCGACATGGTGCGGGTGCAGTTCGCGAAGGTCGCCGAGTACCAGGGGCGCGGCGTCGTCCATTTCCACGCGCTGATCCGCCTCGACGGCCCGCCCCGTGATGGCGACCGTTGGCCGGTTTCGTCAGCGCACTTGTCAGCCGATGAGCTGTGCGAGCTGGTCAGGTCTGCCGCGTCGGCTGTGCGTTACACGTCGCCGGCCGATGGGCTACGGCTCCCGCAGCTGGAGTTGCGGTTTGGGGTGCAGGTCGACCTGCGGATCGTGCATGACCTGGCCGAACGGGACGACCCAGCTGATGGTGACCTGCACCCGGAGACTGTCGCGGCCTACATCGCGAAATACGCGACCAAGGCCACCGCCGTTGAGCCTGGCTCGGGTGGACAGGCGCATCTGCGACGGATCCGTAAGACCGTGGGCCAGCTCGGTCGGGCCGCGACCCGTGCGCCCTCTGACGGTGTCGATGCCGACGTGGTCGCTCCGTATGCCCGGCTGGGGCGGTGGGTCGATGCGCTCGGGTTCCGCGGCCGGTTCGGTACCGCGTCCCGCGCGTTCTCGGTCACCCTGACCTCCCTCCGCGAAGCGCGCCGCGACTACAAGCGCGACCGGCCGACTGGCGACGCGACCAGTCAACGTGCCGACGGTGACCTCGACCAGGCGGACGATGACACGATGCTCGTGGTCGGGTCGTGGCGGTTCGTCGGCATGGGCTGGTTGACCAATGGCGACGCCGCCCTCGCTGCTGACACAGCTGCGCGGGCTCGTGAACACCGTGTCGCCAAGGCTGCTGCTCGTCGAGTGGCGGCCTGAATCCTGTTGCTGTGCTCAGCTTCTGGGCGTCCTTCCGATCCTTGCTGCTTGTTGGCTCGGTCGGTCAGGGTCAGGGCTGGAACGAAGTGGAATCACGAAGTGACGCCGGAGGCGGCCTTGACGCTGACCGGCCGGGCCGACACATCCTTCGAGATCGGGAGGACGGCAACCACCTACGGGCGGAGAGGGATATGGAGAAGTTGCTGTTGACGGTAGAGGAGTCAGCGGAGGTCCTCGGCATCAGTCGGACGAAGGTGTTCGCCTTGATCGCGTCGGGTGCCGTTCGCTCGGTCATGATTGGCGGGTCGCGCCGAGTTGTCGCGGATGGGCTGCGGGAGTACGTCTCGAGGTTGTCGATGGAGCTTGCTCGGTATGGCCAATAAGGCGGGGCATCGCCGGTTCGGGGCGATTCGTCGACTCGCGTCGGGACGTTGGCAGGCGCGCTACACGGCTCCGACGGGCGAGGTGGTGTCGGCTCCGTCGACGTTCGGTCGCAAGTCTGATGCCAGTCGGTGGTTGGCGCAGCTCGAGGTCGACGTGGGTCGGGGCACGTGGGTCGATGATCGACGCGGCCGGGTGACGCTGGGGGACTGGGGCGATCGGTGGCTACTGGCGCTCGATCATCTGAAGCCGACTACCCGCGTTGGCTATGAGAGCTTGCTCAGGTCGGTGGTCAAGCCTGCCTTAGGTGGGTGGGCGTTGGCCGATCTCCGTCGCTCGGACATTCAGTTGTGGGTGTCTGGGCTGGTGGGTGGCGGGATGTCCCCGTCGCGTGCGAGGCAGGCGTACAGGCTGATGTCGCAGTTGATGAAGGCGGCGCAGCTGGACGGGGTGATTGCGGCTTCGCCGTGTATCGACATCCGTTTGCCGCGGCTGGCCGAGCATGAGCCGAAGGTGTTGACGGTGGCTGAGGTGGTTGCCCTGGCCGGTGCTATGCGCCCGTTGGATCGGCTGTTCGTCCTGACGTTGGCGTTCACGGGCATGCGGTTCGGTGAGGTGGCCGGGCTTCGGCGCCGCTATGTGTTGCCGGAGTCGCAGATCTTGGTGGTCGCCTCGTCGTTGTCGTACACGAACGGTCACTTGGAGATGGTGGAGCCGAAGTCTCATCAGCACCGCATGGTGACGTTGCCTGAGTTCCTCTGCGATGAGCTGGCAGGGCGGTTGGATGCGCGGACGAGGTGGGACAGCCCGGATGACCTGGTGTTCACCAGTCCTGGTGGGCTGCCGATCCGGCATCCGAACTTCCTTCGACGAGTGTGGCGGCCGGCGTGCCTGGAGGTTGGCCTGACGGCGAGTCCGCATGATCTGCGGGCGTCGCACGCGACGTGGTTCTACGACGCTGGGTGGTCGCCTATCGAGATCGCGGCGCGGCTCGGGCACTCGAGTGCGTCGGTGACGACGAAGCACTACGCGCGGCGGGTCGTCGGTCGCGATGTGCAGATCGCGACGGGCCTTCACAGCGAGTTCGAGCGGGTTAGTTCAGGCGCTAATGGCACGTTAATGGCACACGGCACCAGAGCATCCGATCTTCCGGTCGATTTCGAACGACCGAAGGGCCTCTGACCTGCAGGTTTGTTGGTGCCCCCGGCAGGATTCGAACCTGCGACACACGGTTTAGGAAACCGATGCTCTATCCCCTGAGCTACGAGGGCCGCCCGCACTCCGCGGAGTCCGCGAGGTGGTCGACGTCGGAGTCTAGAGCGTCCGCGGCGCCCTGCCGGCGCTGGCTACGCTTGTGGCTATGAGTCACGGACACAGCCACGGCGCCAGCGGCGGGACCGCCCGGCGCCGCCGGCTGGCCATCGTGCTCGCACTCAGCAGCGTCGTCCTGCTCGTCGAGATCATCGGCGCGATCATCACCGGCAGCCTCGCGTTGTTCGCCGACGCGGGCCATATGCTCACCGACGTCGGAGGGCTCGCGCTTGCCGTTTGGGCCACCGTGCTCGTCGACCGGCCCGCCAGCATCCGCCGCACCTTCGGCCTCAAACGCGCCGAGGTGCTCGCCGCCACGGCGCAAGCCGCCATCCTGCTCGCCGTCGGGGTGTTCGTCCTGGTCGAAGGTGTCCGCCGCCTCGTCAACCCGCCCGAGATCTCCGGCGGGTCGCTGCTCTTCTTCGGCATCGTCGGACTGGTCGCCAACCTGATCGGGCTCGCCATCCTGCGCGGCACCCAGGCCGAGACCCTCAACACACGCGCAGCATTCCTCGAAGTCGCCAACGACGCGCTCGGCTCGCTCGCCGTCATCGTCGCCGCCGTCGTGATCGCCCTCACCGGATGGCAACGCGCCGATGCGGTCGCATCCCTGGCGATCGGCCTGCTGATCATCCCGAGAACCCTGGTGCTGCTGAAGGAGAGCATCGACGTCCTCCTCGAGTCGACCCCGAAGTCGCTCGACCTCGACGAGGTCCGCGCCCACATCCTCGAGCTCCCGCACGTCAACGGTCTTCACGACCTGCATGCGTCCCAGCTCGCGACCGACCTCCCGGTGCTCACTGCGCACGTCGTGGTCGAGGAGTCCTGCTTCCACGACGGGCACCTCACGAGCATGCTCGACTCGCTACAGTCCTGCCTGGCCGGACACTTCGACGTCGACCACTCGACGTTCCAGTTCGAGCCCCCCCATCACGCCGAGCACGAGGCCGGCGCTCACCTCTAGCGAGCCGTTTGCCCCTCGACCTGTACGGCCAGCTGGGCCTCAGTACTGCTTGTCGAGGTCGACCAGGCCGAGCAGATCGTGGCCTGCGACCTTGCGTTCGACGTTCTCGCGTACCCGCTCCGCCCGGGCCGCCTGGTTGAGCGCCGTCGGGTTCGCGGTGTGTGACGTGATGATCGTCCGCGGCGTCGACCACAACGGGTGCCCGTCCGGCAGTGGCTCGGGATCCGTGACGTCGAGCCCCGCGCCCGCGATCTGACCGTTCTGCAGGGCCGCCACCAAAGCGTCCGTGTCGATCGTCGGACCCCGTCCGACGTTCACCAGGTACGCCGACGGCTTCATCGCGTTGAATGCCTCGGGACCGATCAAGCCGCGGGTCGACGGAGTGCTCGGCGCGCAGTCGACGACGAAGTCGGCGTCCGCGATCAGGTCGAGCAGCCCCTCGGCCGTCGCGGTGCGCTCGGCACCCTCGACCGGCCGGCCAGAGTGGTTGATCGTGTCGACCGTGACCCCGAACGGAGCCATCAGCCTCATCAGTTCCTTCCCGATACCGCCGGCGCCGACGATCAGGACGCGCGCACCGAACAGCGTCACGCCGTCGACCGGGGCCCAGTTCGTCGCCTGGCTGAACACGTCGAGACGACGAGCGAGGGCGAGCATCAAGGCGAGCGAGTGCTCGGCGCATGCCGGTGCGTAGGCGCCACCCGCGCTCGTGTAAGTCACGCCCTCGCGCAGCACCCCGGCCGAGAACCAACCCTCGATCCCAGCAGACGGGAGCTGGACCCACTCGATGCCGTCATGGTCGAGCTCACGCAAGGCGTCCGGGCCGCCGGTCATGACGAGCGTATCGGCGTCGGCGGCGGAATCGACGACCGTCCCGCCGGCGGCCGCGACCAGGCGGTCGAGCTCGGCGTTCCGCGTCGGGCCGACGAACACGCGGGGCGGCTGGGCTGTCGTAGAGGTCATGTCCCGACCCTAGGGGTAGAACTGACGCGTGAATCCGACAGGTCCGCAGGGTGAGGACGCGGCACCGCCGACTCCGAAGGTCCGCCGGGTCGTGGTGCGACGTCGACTCGACGCCGAGTCCGACGTGTCCGACGACCAGCGCGGGCGACCGCCGGCGGATCGCGACGAGGTCTGGGGCGAAGGTGACACGTCCAACGACGAGCGCCTGCGTCGCGACGTCCCACCCCACCACGGGGAGTAGCAGCACCAGTGTCGGCGGCTGGCGACGCCGCCCGCCACCAACGGCCTCCGCAACCCGTTCGGCTCGCGTTACCGACGCCTCGGCCGGTGTCAGGTAGTCGGATCGGATGCCGGCGGGACACGCGGGCTCGTCGAGCCCTGACCGACGAGTGCATCGCGGATCTCGCGGAGCAGGGCCACGTCCGCGGTGACCTTCTCCTCCTCGGCCGTCTGGGCGTTCTTGTCGAAGCGGGCCCGCAACTCGTCGTACTTCTGCTTGGGCAGCACGAAGATGAAGTAGACGACCGCGGCGGTGATGATGAAGACGATGACGAGGTTGATCAGGCCGCCGATGTCGACGAACGTCGTCCTCTCGATCTCCGCGGACCCATGGCGGATCGAGAAACCGAGGCCGTTGACCATGCTCGCGCCGCCGACGGCATTCAGGATCGGCGTGATGATCTTGCCGACGAATCCGCTGACCAGTGCTGCGAACGCCGCGCCGATCACGAACGCGACCGCGAGATCGATGACGTTGCCGCGGGTGAAGAAATCCTTGAAGCCCTTCAGCATGCTGAAAAGTCCCTTCGAGAGCCGGGTCGGGCCGGCCGATGAGCACGGCCGACGGCCGCCATGCTGTCAACTCGTCGACCGCAGCGCCACCGAGACACGTGACGTGATCGCCGCGCCCGCGATCGCCCGGGCGGTCGCCGACGTCGTGGCCACCACCAGCAGCCCGCCTTCGCCGGTCTCCGTCGAGTCGGCCGGTGCGACCGCCAGGACCGGCACCGCGCTGGCCACGACCGATGTCGCACCCGTCGCGCCAGCCCCGGACGCGCCAGCCCCGGCCGCGCCAGCCCCGGCCGCGCCAGCCCCGGTCGGGACGGTGCCGGCGGCGATCAGGTCTATACGATCGCCGACCCGCACGTAGGCGAGTGAACCCGCGTCGGCGATGCGGACCGGTACCGCGACCACGCCCGCGCCGTAGTGGGCGAGCAGACCGGGGTCGATCACGTCGACGTCGGTGAGCACGATCCCGGCACGTCTGGGCCCGACGAGCGGGCGGCGCGGGACGTCGGCGACGGACGTGAACGCGTGCGCGGGAACCGAGCCGGACGGAATCCGGACCACCTCGACATCGCCCGCGTCGAGCACCTCCCCGCCGGCCAGGTCGTGCGCCGTCACGACGACGGGGACACTGGGCGCCGACGGCGGCGACGTCGCCACCAGCGCGGCCGCCACCGCGGCCGCCGCGAACCCGGCCGCGAGTAGGCGACGGTGCCAGCGAGCGGCCGTCAACAACGACCGCAGGGGTCGCCGCCGACGACGCGGACGTTGCGCTAGCGGAGCGGGAGGCTTTGGACGCATGCGCCGAGACGCTAGAACGGCTCGGCGGTCGAACCCCGGTCGTCCACAGGCGCAGGCCGCCGATTCACGATCGGCCGCCCTGTGGACGACGAAGTTGGGGCGACGAGCGATCCGACCTACGCGGCGGACGAGCCGCCAGAGCCGGAACTCCCCGAGTTGCCCGAGCCCGATCCACTGGACGACGAACCCTTCGACGCGTCGGACTTCTTGGCCGGGCTGCCGTTGGTGCCGGCGCCACTCGAGCCGGCGCCGGAGCCCGAGCCTGAGCTGGAGCTTGAGCTGGACTTGTCCGACCCGCCCGAGCTGCTCGAACCGCCCTCCGACGACGAGGTCGAGGGAGATGACGACGAACCGCCGGAGTCACCGTCGGCCTTGCCGGCGCCGTTCCCGTTGCTCGACGCGGACGCTGCACTCGGCTCACTGCCGCGGGAATCGTTGCGATAGAACCCGGAGCCCTTGAAGACCACACCGACCGCGTTGAACACCTTGCGTAGCTGGCCACCGCACACCGGGCACACGGTCAAGGCGTCGTCGGTGAACTTCTGCACCGCCTCGAGATCGTTACCGCACTCAGTGCATCGGTACTGGTAGGTCGGCACTCATCCTCCAAGGCGAACAACTTGGCACTCTCGGTGCCCGACTGCCAATGATGCGGCACCGGGGCGAATCCTGTCCAAGCGGGTCCGGTTGAAGCGTCGGACCGGAGTCCGGCCAGGTCCGATGGAGACGATCGGGCGCTAGAACCGCACGATCCCGCTGGGGATCGCGGCCATCGACACGGCACGGTCGTGCGGCTCGTGCGGTAGCTCGACGACGACCTCGTCCTCGTAGACCAGCGCGCACACCGGTACCGACGACCCGACGTGCGACAGCGCCCGGTCGTAGGAACCGCCCCCGCGACCCAGCCGCGTCCCGCGTCGGTCGCACGCCAGCGCCGGGGCGATCACCATCGCCGCCGCACCGATCGACGCGACGCCGAGCGAGGTGCGGTCAGAGGCGTTCACCCAATCCAGCTGCCGGTCGTCGAGAACGGCCGGGACGATCACCGTCAGACCGCGAGCAGCCAACAGCGCGACGAGGTCGATCGTCGACGGCTCGGTCCCGAACGAGAGGTAGGCCGCCACCACGTCGCCCGGTTTCATCGCGAGGATCTCAGGGCACTCGAGGACGTGCTCGGTGATCGCCGCCGACGCTTCGGCCCGCACCCCGGCACCCATCGATCGACGCTGTCCGAGCAGCGACGAGCGCCATGCGTGCTTGTCCATGCGGCGAGTATCGCGGGCCGGGCCACCGGCCGCCGGTTAGGGTCGGCCAGGACGTATCACCCGCGAACGATCCGCGACGAAAGGCCTGCCCTCATCGTGATCTCGGTCGACGAACACCTCGCGAGCATCCTGGACGCGATCCCGGTGCTGCCGCCGTTCGCGCAGACGCTGCTTGATGCCCAGGGTTGCGCGGTGTGCGAGGACATCCCCTGCCGGATCGACCTGCCCGGTTTCGACAACTCGGCGATGGACGGTTACGCCGTGCTCGCGGCCGACGTCGCCGACGCCAGTCCGTCGAACCCCGTCTCGCTTCCCGTCGTCGGTGACATCCCGGCAGGCCACGCCAGGGCATATGCGATCCGATCCGGCCTGACCGTGCGGATCATGACCGGTGCGATGGTCCCTCACGGCGCCGACGCCGTCGTTCCGCTCGAGGCCACCGACGGTGGCATGGCCACCGTCCGCATCACCGAACCGTCGAGTGCCGGCACGCACATCCGTCGGCGGGGAAGCGATGCGGGCAAGGGCGATCTCCTCATCCCGGCCGGGACGGTGCTGGCCGCGCGGCACATCAGTGCACTCGCCGCCGCCGGCTACGAGCGGGTGCCCGTCCATCCTCGTCCCCGGGTCGTCGTGCTGTCGACCGGGTCGGAGCTGCAGTCGCCCGGCAGCACACTCGGTGAAGCGATGATCTTCGACTCGAACAGCTTCGGTATCGCCGCCTCGGCGCGCTCGGCCGGTGCCGTCGTCTACCGCGTCGGCATCGTCCCCGACGATCCGCGCCAGCTGCTCGACCTGCTCGAGGACCAGCTCGTCCGTGCCGACCTCATCGTCACCAGCGGCGGTGTCAGCGTCGGCGCCTACGACGTCGTCAAGCAGGTGCTGACCCGGCTCGGAACCGTCGAGTTCAGCCAGGTCGCCATGCAACCCGGCAAGCCCCAGGGCTTCGGCACGATCGGCGAGGACGCGATCCCGATCTTCACGCTCCCGGGCAACCCCGTCAGCGCGTTCGTCTCCTTCGAGGTCTTCGTGCGTCCCGCGATCCGCAAGATGCAGGGACTTCCGGCAGAGGGCGGCACCCGCGTCCAGGCCGTCGTCACGCAGCCGTTCTCCTCGCCGCCGGGGCGTCGTCAGTTCGCCCGCGCACGCTACGTTCCGCCGCCCGCCGGGAGCTTCGAGCTGGGAACGATCACCCCGATCGGCGGCCAGGGCTCGCACATGGTCTCCGACCTCACCGAAGCGAATGCGCTCGCGATCGTGCCGGAGCCGGCGTCGCAGGTCCCGGCCGGCGCCCGGCTGAGCACGATCCTGCTCGACGACGACTCCCGACCCCTGCTCACGGCCCGCTGAGATCCTGGCCGACCCGTGCACGACGAACGCAGTGAGCGCACACCCGCGCTGACGCACGTCGACGAGACCGGCGCGGCCAGGATGGTCGACGTCTCGGCGAAGTCGGTCACCCTGCGTACCGCGAGTGCCGGCGGTCGGGTCGAACTCTCGAAGGCCGCGTACGACCTCGTCGACAACGGCCGGCTACCGAAGGGCGACGCGCTCGGTGTTGCCCGCATCGCCGGCATCATGGCGTCGAAGAAGACCCCGGAGCTCATCCCGTTGTGCCACCCGATCGCGCTGTCGGGCGTGGTCGTTGACGTCGCTTGCACCGGCGGGTCCGTCGTCATCCTCGCCACCGTCCGCACCACCGACCGGACAGGTGTCGAGATGGAAGCGCTGACCGCGGTGGCGGTTGCCGGGCTGGCGGTGATCGACATGGTCAAAGGCGTCGATCCCGAAGCCAGGTTGACCGATGTGAAGGTGCTGACGAAGACCGGTGGCGTTCACGGCGACTGGGTTCGCGAACCGGGACGGTCCTCGTGACGTCCGGCATAAGGGCGCGCGTGATCACCGCGTCGACGCGAGCTGCGCACGGCGACGCGGGCTATCCCGACCGGGCCGGGCCGATCGTGGTGGGCCGTCTCGACGAGCTCGGGTTCGAGGTGGACGATGCCGTGGTGGTCGCTGACGGCGCACCGGTCGAGGAGGCCCTACGTGCGGCAGTCGAGGACGGTGTCGACGTCATCATCACCACCGGCGGAACCGGCCTGACACCGACGGACCGCACCCCCGAAGCAACGATGGCCGTGCTCAGGACGCAGGTGCCCGGCATCGCCGAAGCCATCAGGGCCGCAGGGGTCGGCGCCGGTATCGCGTCGGCGATGCTGTCGCGTGGCCTCGCCGGGGTGGCCGACGGACCGGAGCATGCGTCGCTGATCGTCAACCTGCCCGGGTCATCTGGGGGAGTGCGTGACGGGATGGACGTCCTCGCGCCGGTCCTGCTCCACGCCGCCCAGCAGCTTCGCGGCTCCGACCATCCGCGGCCCGATCCGCGGCCCGCGCCGTGAAGGTCCATTGGGAGGTCACCCTCGAGCACGGCCGCGTCGGCCTTCGTCCGCTGAACCGCCGGGATCAGAAGGCCTGGTACGAAGTCCAGGCTCGAAACCGGAGTTGGCTCGGTCCGTGGGAGGCGACTCCGCCGCACGGAGCCGGCCGCCCGTCGACGTTCGCGGCGATGGTCCGCGCGGTTCGCAAGCAGGCCGGCGCCGGCCTGAGCCTGCCGTTCGTGATCACCTGGGACGGCGACCTCGTCGGCCAGCTCACCGTGTCGGGCATCGCCCTCGGATCGGCCCGGATGGCCCAGATCGGGTACTGGATCGACCGCGGGGTTGCGAATCGTGGCATCACCACGCTGGCGGTGGCGATGGCGACCGACTACTGCCTGGGCACTCTCGCCCTGCATCGGGTCGAGCTCGTCATCCGCCCGGAGAACAACGCGTCGCTGCGGGTGGCACGCAAGCTCGGCTTCACCGAGGAGGGGTTGCGACGGCGATTCCTCCACATCGACGGCGAATGGCGTGACCATCTCGCGTTCTCGATCCTGGCCGAGGACGTTCCCGGCGGGTTGGTGAAGCGGCTCGAGGCGGCCGCAGCATGCGGTGAGATCAAGCTTCCCGCCTAGTCCGGCGTAGAACGACGCCAACGACTGTTCTCTCCTGTCACACGGTTCTCTTGCGACACACCGGCTCAACTCGCCGCAGACCACTCCCGTGCTGCGTAGCCTCAGGCCTCGTGGGAACCGGAATCATTTATGCCGCGATCGTGGTGGCCTGGGCCGCCTATCTGCTTCCGCTGGTGAGGCATCACCGGGAGCAGCCGTCCGCGACCCGGTCGGGCTCCACGACGGGCGCGATGCGTGTGCTGGGCAGGCGAAGTACCGGCGGTCGTGCTCGGACACAAGATCCGTCCGACCCGAGCGGACCCGTCCTCGACGACCCGGCCGAGGCGACAATCGCATACCGTGTTGAGGTTTCCCGGCCGCGCTACAACGCTGCCGCCCGTCGTCGCCGTGTCCTTTTCCTGATCCTCGCGACCGCGATCGTCATCGGTGTCTTCGCGTTCGTCGGCATGGTTCCCTGGTGGTCGATCGCCGTGCCGGGAAGCCTGCTCGTCGGCTTCGTCGTCCTCGCGCGGCTGAGCATTCGCCCCGCCCGCGTGTCGCGACGTCGCGTCCGGAGCCATCCGGGCCATGGTTCTCAGCCTGCTGACACGACGGCCGCGCCGGCCGCGGCGTCGCCGGCGGCGCCGGCGACGTCGGTGGCGTCGGCATCGACCTCCGTCCAGAGCACCGCCGACCTGGCGCCGGTCATCGATCCCGCGTCCGACCCGGCCGCCGCCTGGGTCGCACACTCGCCGGTCGACGCGTGGGACCCGCTCCCGATCACGCTCCCGACCTACGTCACGAAGGACGTCGCACCGGCCCGACGCGTCCGGACCATCGACCTCAGTGGCGCAACCGCCTTCAGCGCCGGCCGGCTGCCTGAGGCCGACCTGCTCACCCGCCAGCCCGAGAGCGTCGAGGAACTCAGCGCCGAGAAGCGCAGTTCCGACGACGGTGGCTCCGCACAGGCAGCCACGGGCTGACCCCGGCACAACCGGTTTCGCCGTCACCCGCCGTCGTTGGTATCGTGTCCGGGCCAAGGGGCTTTGGCGCAGTTGGTAGCGCGCTTCGTTCGCATCGAAGAGGTCAGGGGTTCGAATCCCCTAAGCTCCACCAAGTTCGAAGTTCGGACACGTCGACATGATGGATGCCGTCGGAGCTCACGCTCCGGCGGCAATCTTCGTGGTTGACAGCGTCGCGGAAGCCGTCTGCGGCGCGCTCTGCCTACAGCGCACCGAGCAGCGGCGCGTGGTCGACATGGCTCACGGCCGGCGTGGTGTCGTCGTCGCAGTCGATGTCCAGGCGCCTGAACCAGGCTTGGTAGCCCTAGATCGCTCAGCCGAGAGTGCGCGACGGTTCATCGAATGAGGTCTCACACGACGGCCGCGTCGCGACCTGTCCGGATCCGAGCTCCAGGCGCATCGGTCGGCCCAACGGGTCGACCCGCCACACCACCACCGTGTCCCCGCGCGGTCGCGCAAGCCAGCAGGCGCCGCAGGCCAGGTCCGCCCGGCAAGCGTTCTTGGCTGCCGAGGTGACATCGGAAAACACTTCGCGCGGTTTAACAGCGGCGCCGGCCAGCGCGTCCACCTGCAACCTGGCTCGCTGTGATGACCCGCGTATACACCAGTAACCGCATCCACCCATCATGGCCAACAATCCCACCGTTGAAGGTAGCTGAAACGTTTCACGGTCAGATAATTAAGTGAGACGCGAGCTGCCCTGGAAAGCGGTCGGACCGTCGCCGATTGAGTAGCCGTAGCACCTCGACCTCGATGCAGCGATCTACTGAGGCCTTATTTCCAGGTCGACGATGTCACCCGTCGCGGCGTTAGCGACGACAGTTCCTGCACAGGTGGTCGGCTGGGTGGAACCGGGGGCCGGCGTACCGGCCCCACCACCGCTGGATGGTGGGCATGGTCCCGTGTTTCGGCTGAAGACATAGGCCGCGATACCCACGGTGGAAGTGGACGGCGGCCCAGACCCAGGGGTTGCTGCCGCCAAGCCGCGGAAGAGACCCGACCGCACGACCAGGTTCGGCGAGTCGACCACCCAGGGGGTAGCTGCGCCATCCTTGGCTAGGAGCGCTTGTACCGCCCCGACTGTTAGTGGGAATTCGGTGTCGGCGGCGGGTGCGAGTGTCCCACCTGAATTGTCAGCGAACGCTGGCACCGCGCTAGTCACAGGGACTGCACTTGGCAGGCCACTGGGGTCGGTCGGTGTCACACTAGACCCGCATCCCGAAACCACGGTGGCTATCAGCGTGCCGGTCAGGAGGGCTGACAGTCGCACTCTCGAGATGCCTGTCATGTTCTTCCTCTGGTTGGACATTCTGTAGGGGCTCAGTCGATCGCTCGATCTGCTGTCAGAACGGGTCGGTCCAAGTTCTGAATGTGGTCGCAACTCAACACGCCAGTGTAGTACCGATTTGGCGAGGGCAAGTTGTACGGGTAGCGAGCAAATAGCAAGGAATGGGGGGAAGCCGCCATCGGAGACGCGCTGAATCCCAGTGCTGAGATATCTGCGTTCGGTCATGCCACGCTCAAATGCGACTCCAGCGGCTCGTGCATCCCGGCGCACTCGGCCAGAGGCCTATACCAGTCGCCCGGTGCAGACCCACGTCTTGGCTCTCCCCTGCATGTCGTCGCCCGCCTCGTACTCGGCCACAAGCTGAGCGACTTCCGCCGGGTTCAGCCGTTGTTGGTGCTGACGCGTGGGCGCCGGGGGAGCCGACTCGACAGGGGCGGCGAGCAGCTCTGCGGAGCCTCTGGCCAGGGCAATCAGGCGGGCACGGAATTTCGATGTTGCTTGAGTCAGGACCACCACCGATCGACCGCACTCACCGCACGTCCGGATGGTCGTCATCTCTCACGGGTCGGGCGTCCGGTCAGCTCGACACCCGCATCGGCATGGCGCCACGCGGCCGCAGCGTCACCGACGCATCCGGCTCCACCACGGCGTCGGTAGACGGGATCAGCCGAAAGCGCTGAGTCACCATCGCGAGCACGAACTGCGCCTTCATCATCGCGAAGGTGTTCCCGATGCACTGGCGTTGACCACCACCGAACGGGACGTATGCCCACCTCGGCGCACCGAGGCGGTTCGCCGGCAGGAAGCGGTCCGGGTCGAAACGGTCGGGTTGGGGCCAGAAATCCGGATGCCGATGCGTGACATAGGGAACCAGCACGACGATGTCGCCACGGGGGACTCGAAAGCCACCGACCTCGTCGTCGACCACCGCGACCCGGGGAACGGCCCAGACCGCCGGGTAGAGGCGCATCGTCTCCTCGACGACACACCGCACATACGTGAGGTTCGCCAGGTCTGCCACGGTCGGCGTCCGTCCGCCGAGCACCGACTCGACCTCGTCCCGCATCCTCGCCTCGACGTCGGGATGGCGCCCGAGCAGGTAGAACGCCCACGCGAGGGTGGTCGCGGTGGTCTCGTAGCCGCCTAGTAGCAGCGTCATCACGCCGTCGCGCAATCGCCCGGCATCGTCGTCGCCGGTGCCGGGTTCGCTCTGCGTCATCAACATCCCGAGCAGGTCGTCGTGGGTCGCCGCCGACGCCTCGCGCTGGCGCTTCGCGATGATTGCTCCGACGACGGCGTCGAGGGTGGCCATCGCCCGGCGGAACCTCAGGTTGGCGGGCGTGGGAACGCGGTAGAGCCAGGGCAGATACGGCAACGGCGAGATGATCCGGGCGTTGGTGACGTCGAGGGCACTGGTGAACGCCGCCGGAATCGAGCCGTGGTCCGCCAGATCAGCGCCGAAGAGAGCACGGGTGACGACGTCGATGGTGATCTGGCGCATCTCGGGGAATACCGGGAGCTCTCCGTTGGCCGTGGCCGAGGGTTCCCACGACCGTAGATGCCCGGCGATGGTGTCCGTCATGGTAGTGGCGAGTCTGGCCACCCCGTCCCGGTGAAAAACCGGTTGTGCGACCCGGCGCTGCTGCTTCCAGATCTCGCCCTCGGCCGTCAGCAGCCCGATCCCGACGAGCGGCTGCATCTTGTCCCAGATCGAACCCTTGGTGTAGCGGGCAGGTGCTTCGACGAGGACATGCCGGACGGCGTCGGGATGGGTGAGTTGCTCGACGTGGACATAGCCCATGCGGTAGCGCACGACGTCACCGAGAGCTCGCTGGCTGCTGAGGAACAGGTCGAGCGGGGCGTGGGTGCGTTCGGGAAGATGGCCCAGCAGCAGGTGCGCCGGGGGCATCGGGGCAAGCGGCGCGGAGATCGGCATGGAGTCCACCAGGATCGGAAGATGCCGAGCCTAGTCTGCGGCGGCCTCGTGCGGCTGCCGGTTGCTCAGCGGCCGGCCCGGACGCCGGGACGGATCAGCGCCCGGCGCTCGACCGGGGTCAGCCCGGCCCAGATGCCGTCGGTCTCGGGGACCTTCAGCGCCGCTTCCAGGCAATCCGCGATGACCTGGCAGGACCCGCAGATGGTCTTCGCTGCCGCGGCCTGCATGGCGCCGGTTCCCCGCTCGCCGATCGGGAAGAACCTCTCCACGGCCATTCCGTAACAGGCACCTCGCGTACGCCAGGGTGCTCGAGACCGAACGTCGCGTGTAGTCACAGGGATCCTCCGGACCATGGATGGTTTCGCTGGGAGGACTGCCCCGCGGGGGCACATCCGAATCAACCATCTCCGCGCCAAGGACTGCGGCGCTGCGGGCACGCGGTCCTCAGCGCAGCCCGGAGCTCACCGGAAGCCTCGGATAGTGCCCGCGTGCGCCCTGGCGAACGAGTTCGTCCACGGTGTCGGCAGGCATCGGCCGCGCGAAGTAGTAGCCCTGACAGGAGTCCGAGCCGAGCCGGCTGAGGTGTTGGTGCTGTTCGGGGGTTTCGACGCCCTCGGCCACGACGCTCATGTCGAGGCCGTGGGCGAGTTCGATGACCGCCCGGACGATGACCTGACTGGTCCGGTCATTTTCGAGGTTCGAGACGAATGCCCGGTCGATCTTCAGAATGTCGAGAGGGAATTGACGCAGATAACTCAGGGACGAATACCCGGTGCCGAAATCGTCGAGAGCGAGCCGGACGCCGATGTCCTTCAGGTCGTTGAGCACGACCACCGCGCGGTCGCTGTCGCTGACGAACACACTTTCGGTGAGCTCCAGCGTGAGCAGGCGCGGGTCGGCGCCGAGGTCGTCCAGAGCCGACGCGAGGTCAGCGGCGTAGCCACGCGACATCAACTGACGCGTCGAGACGTTGACCGACATCGCGAGATCGGCGTGCGGCAGCTGCAGCTGCCAGCGCCGACGCTCCGACCAGGCCTGCTTGAGAACCCAATCGCCGATCTCGACGATGCTGGCGGAGCGTTCGGCGACGGGAATCACCATCGCGGGCGGTACTGATCCGCGGGTCGGGTGATGCCAGCGAAGTAATGCCTCGAAGCCGTTGAGCTGGCCGTCGGCCGTACTGACGATGGGTTGATACACGGTCGAGAGCTCCGAGCGTTGCAACGCGCCGCGCAGGTCGCGTTCGAGGGTCGCCTCCCGTTCGGCGAGCGTGTCGGAATGTCGATCGAAGACGAGGAAGTCGTCCCCGCCGCGCTGTTTCTGCTGGTTCATGGCGAGGTCCGCGAAGTGCAGGACCTCCTCCGGGCTGTGATCGTCGGAATCGGTGAACGCGATCCCACCGCTGAGCGTGATCGACAACTCGAGACCGTCATGAACGAGGAACGGCCGGCGGAGCCCGAACTCGAGTCGCCCGATGACCGACGCGGCCGCACCCGGCTCCTCGAATCCCTCACACAGGATCACGAATTCGTCGCCGCTCAATCGCGCGAGCGTGTCGCCGGGGCGTAGCAGAGCGGCCAACCTGGTCGCCACGGCGACGAGCAGCTCGTCGCCGACTGCGTGCCCGTACATGTCGTTCACCGACTTGAAGCGGTCGACGTCGAGGAAGAACACCGCCGACACCTCACCCGATCGCCGGCTGCGCTGAATCGCGTGGCCGAGACGATCGAGGATGAGCGCACGGTTGGGAAGTCCCGTCAACGGGTCGTGCAGCGACGCGTCGAGTGTGTGGGCTGCCGCTTCCAACAGGTCCGATCGCAGCTGGGCGTTCAGCAGATGGGCAGCGGCGACATCAGCGATCGTCTGCGCGATGGCCGCCGACTCCGACGAGAGCGGACCTGCGGTGCGGCGGTAGAGATCCAGTGCACCCAGCTGTCGCTCACCGTGTCGCAGCGGGAAGGTGAACACCGCACGCACGTCCTCACTCAGCGCCGCGGTGGCGAATTCGACGAACGGCGTCGCCAGTGACAGGTCCGGCACCGCGACCGGCTCGCCGGACCGGCTCGACCACCGCGACGGGCTCTCGGGCAGGTCGCTGTGCAGCCGCTGGAAACGAAGGGCGGCAGCGTCGGAGGCGGCGACGATCTGCGGCCCGGAACCGAGCGGGCCGATGGTGACGCCGGCAGCATCGACCGGGAGGACGTCGGCGATCCGACAGACGAGTTCGTCGAGGATCCGGTCCATCGGGAATGCGTTCGCCATCACTCGGGCCATGTCGCCCACGACGTCGGACAGTCGTTGCGCGGAGGTCATGGAAATACCGTTCCTTCGGAGTGCGCGTTCCGCGGACCCGGCTCAGATCCGGGCGTCGGCGTCGACGCCCCATGTCGGTCCGCAACACGTCCGGCTACACAGTGCGTCGGATGTGACACGTTAAGTCATTATTGTCGAAGTCGCAAAGGTTTGCGCGTTCGGCGGACATCGCGCGCCGGTGAGACCTGGCCGTCGCTCAGAACTCGCGGGCGCGCCGCAGCTTCGTCGTCCGGCCGTCCGGGTCGTACACCCGCCGGTACACCGGGTCGGCCCACGACCGGGTTGCGCGCGTCAGCGCAGGTGCGGCGTAGGGGCGCAAACGGCCCGCGGGCCGCACGCCGGTGCGGCCCGCGTTGTGCCAGTCCTGCAGGCGCCCGGCCGAGTCGGAGAAGGTGCGGAATGCGCTCAGCGGATCGAGCAGGCCCGCGTCGTCGCCGTTCACGCGGTCCAGATGTTCACGAGCCAGCTGTAGGCGCAGGTCGCGGGCGAACGCCCGGGCGCCGTCCCCGTACCGGTCGAGTACCCGCGGCTCTCGCTCGTCGAGTTCGTCGTCGAAGACCGCGCAGGAGAGCTCCGAATCGTGCGTCCAGGATCGCCGGTTGACGTTGTCGGAACCCGCCGATGCCCAGACGTCGTCGACTATGCAGACCTTCGCGTGTACATATACCGGCGTCCCGGCGTGGTTCTCGATGCCGTAGACGGCGGCTCGATCCCCGCCGGCCGCCTGGATGTACTCGACGGCTTCTTGTCGTCCGACCATGTTCGGCGCCAACAACAGTTTCCCGTCCTGGTCCGGATGGTGCGGAATGACGGCGATCAGGTGCAGGTTCTCGTCGGCGGACAACGCCTCGGCGAAGCAGCGGACGATGTCGGCGGCCCAGAAGTACTGGTCCTCGACGTAGATCAAGCTGTGCGCGCGGCTGATGACCTTGTCGTAGGCACGGGCGACGCTTCGTTCCCCGTCCGGCGCGAACGGGTATCCGTGGCGGCGGCGGGGATAGGTTCGCAGCAGTTGGACGTTCATGGTCGCGACCGGCTCCGGATCAGGCGTTCTCGCCGGCAGCCGGCCGGCCGATCGGTCCGTCCGGCGCACGAACTCGCTGATCCTGTCGACCGGATTGCGGGTCAGCGGTGCAGGGTCCTCCCACCGTTCGCGAAACACCGTCTCCACATCACCGACGGCGGGACCGCGAACCGCCAGCTGGACGTCGTGCCAAGGCGGAGTGCTGCCGTACACCGCGGCCATCGGTTGCGGCTGAGGATCACCGAGGTGGTCGGGCCCGTCATTTCTGCTGTGACACAGGTCGATGCCACCGACGAACGCGACGTCGATCTCCGGACGGCCCGGATGACGCAACACGAGGAACTTCTGATGATGGGAGCCACCGATCCGCACGCGCATGTCCAGCAGGCACTCACCTCCCGCTGCCTCGATCTCCTCGCCGAGATGACGGTTCTGCTCCTCGCTGAAGGCGAACCGGTCGAGATGCGAGCGCCAGATCAGGCCCTTGACGACGACTCCGCGAGCCGCTGCGTCGGACAGGAGTACGCCGATCTCGGTTCCCGGCCCGTCGAGGCGCTCGTCGGGATCGCCGCGCCAGTCGGTGAACAGGAGCAGGTCGCCCCGCGCCATGAGCCGCACGCAGCGGACGAGCTCGGGGAAGTAGCTGGCGCCGTGGACGAGTGGCCGCACGTCGTTGCCTGACGACCAGGACGCTCCGTCGACATGCCGGCGGTCGATCTCGGTCGACGGGTTGCCCCGCTCGGACGTGCTCAGGAACCAGTCGGCGATCGGCATGGGCTCATCTAAGCGGCCCGGCGTGGCAGGCGTGCGCGGGCCGGCGACCAGGTCGGCGGCCAGGGCGATGAGCCAGGAGTGTTCACACCGACGAAATGCTGCCGGCACGTCCGCGCTCAGCAGCGTCGCTAGCTTCCCAAGCGGCCCTCCTGAGTGGGTCTACGCCGCTGCCGTTCCGAAGGGTGCCAAATGAGTGGGAACAACGTACGTCTGCAGGCGATCACCGCTGTCGAGGCCTATGTGCCGCCGGCCGTCAGCTTCGCGGCGGCCGAGACACCCGGAGCGATCTTCGGCGAGAACGTGTTCAACGCGACGGTGATGCAGAAGCGTCTGCCGAAGTCCGTCTTCAAGTCCGTGCTCGCCACCATCGAACAGGCGAAGCCGCTCGACCCGCTGGTCGCCGACGCCGTCGCGGCCGCCATGAAGGACTGGGCGATGGAGAAGGGCGCGACCCACTACGCCCACGTCTTCTACCCGCTGACCGGCCTGACCGCCGAGAAGCACGACAGCTTCCTCGAGCCGGCCGGCGACGGTACCGCGCTGATGGAGTTCTCCGGCAAGACGCTCGTTCAGGGCGAGCCGGACGCGTCCAGCTTCCCGAACGGCGGGCTGCGGAACACCTTCGAGGCACGCGGCTACACCGGCTGGGACGTGATGAGCCCGGCCTACGTGCTGGAGAACCCGAACGGCAACACGCTCTGCATCCCGACCGTCTTCGTATCGATGACCGGTGAGGCGCTCGACCACAAGACGCCGCTGCTGCGCTCGCAGCAGGCGATGGCCCAGCACGCCGAGCGCATCCTGCGGCTGTTCGGCCACGACCCGGCCCATGTGGTGTCGTTCTGCGGCCCCGAGCAGGAGTACTTCCTGATCGACCGGCACTTCTTCCTCGCCCGGCCCGACCTTCTCAACGCCGGCCGCACGCTGTTCGGAGCGAAGCCACCCAAGGGTCAGGAGTTCGACGACCACTATTTCGGTGCCATCCCCGAGCGCGTCCTCGGTTTCGTAATGGACACCGAGCGTGAGCTGTTCAAGCTCGGCATCCCGGCCAAGACCAGGCACAACGAGGTCGCTCCCGGCCAGTTCGAGATCGCGCCGATGTTCGAGCGCGCCAACGTCGCGGCCGACCATCAGCAGCTGCTGATGACGACCTTCAAAACCATCGCCAAGAAGCACGGGCTGGAGTGCCTGTTCCACGAGAAGCCGTTCGAGGGCGTGAACGGCTCCGGCAAGCACATCAACTTCTCGATGGGCAACGCGACCGAGGGCAACCTGCTCAACCCGGGTGACACCCCGCACGACAACGCGCAGTTCCTCGTGTTCTGCGGTGCCGTCATCCGCGCGGTGCACAGGAACGCGGGCCTCCTGCGTGCCTCCGTCGCCTCGGCCAGCAACGACCACCGCCTGGGTGCGAACGAAGCCCCGCCGGCGATCATCTCGATCTTCCTCGGGGACCAGCTCACCGACGTCTTCGAGCAGATCGCGAACGGCGGCGCGACGTCATCGAAGGGCAAGGGCAGCCTGATGATCGGCGTCGACACACTCCCGGTCCTGCCCACCGACCCGGGCGATCGCAACCGCACCAGCCCGTTCGCCTTCACGGGTAACCGTTTCGAGTTCCGCGCACCCGGCTCGCTGCAGTCGGTCGCCGGGCCGATGACCACGATCAACACGATCATGGCCGAGGCGCTGGACTACATGGCCACGTCGCTCGACACGGCCCTCGCCGCCGGCACCGAGTTCAACACCGCTGTTCAGGACCTCCTGGCCGAGATCATCGAGAACCACGGTTCGGTCGTGTTCAACGGCGACGGCTACTCCGACAAGTGGCAGGTCGAGGCGGCCGAGCGTGGCCTCCCCAATTTGCGGACGACGCTCGACGCGCTGCCCGAGCTGATCTCGGCCGAGTCGATGGAGCTGTTCGAGCACTACAAGGTGTTCAACCACCGCGAGATGCACAGCCGCTACGAGGTCGGCCTCGAGCAGTACGTCCTGAGCGTCGGTGTCGAGGCGCGGCTGAGCCTCGAGGTCGCGACGACGTCGGTGCTCCCGGCCGCCGTCCGCTACCAGACCGAACTCGCTCTCAACGTCGGTGCGCTCAAGGCCGCCGGAGTGGACGCCGACGTCGCGACGCTCGAGGCGGTGTCGGGCCCGCTCGCGGACCTGCGAGCAGCGATCACCACCCTGCGTGACGCGCTGGCCGCGGATGCCGGCGAGACGCCGCTCGAGGAAGGTCAGCACGCGCAGGCAGCGTTGCTGCCGGCGATGGCTGCGGTCAGGTCGGCCGTCGACACCCTCGAAGGGGTCGTCGCCGACGACCTCTGGCCGCTCCCGACCTACCAGGAAATGCTCTTCATCCTCTGAGGCTGTACGGCCGGCTGGGCACAAGTCCGTTCGGCGGGGAACCCGCACGCTCACGGCTGGGCCCGGAACCGATGTGTGCCCAGCCGGCGGTACGCCACGTCATCGACCTGCCCGGGCGCTATCGTCGAATTCCGGCGACGAGATCAAGGGAGCCCATGCTCAGCGCGGCTTCACACCAGCGGCACGCGACGGCGCGGTGTCCTGACCGGTGAGTGAACCCGCACGATCCCGGATGCGGGAGAGCACGCTCTGGACCCGGCAGCTGACCGCTCCGCTCCGTTCGTTCCTGCGGACCGAGTCGGGCAGCGCCGGCGTTCTGCTCGCGGCGATCGTGGCCGCCCTCATCTGGTCGAACGTCGCTGCCGGCTCCTACGAGTCGCTCTGGCGCACCGGCCTGTCCATCCGGCTCGGCAACCTCGGTGTGACCAGGGAGCTGCGGACCTGGGTTAACAGCGGTCTGATGACCTTCTTCTTCCTCGTCGTCGGCCTGGAGGCTCGACGCGAAGTCGACCTCGGTGACCTGCGCGACCGCAGACGGTTCGTGCTGCCCGTCCTCGCCGGTGTCGCTGGCATGGTGGTCCCGGTCGCGATCTACCTCGCGGTCAACGCCGGCGGTGCCGGCGCGCACGGCTGGGGTGTGGCGATGTCCACCGACACCGCGCTCGCACTCGGGCTGATCGCCCTGCTGGGCCGGGAGGCCTCCGACCGCACCCGGGTGTTCCTGCTCACCGTGTTCGTGGTCGACGACCTGGTCGCCCTCGTCGTCATCGCGGTCGTCTACAGCGACCCCATCGAGATCCTGCCGCTGGGGATAGCGGTCGCGGTATTCGCGCTCCTGCTGGTTGCGCTCGCCCTCCATCTGAACCACCCGGCCGTGTACGTCCTGCTCGGCACCGTCATGTGGGGCGCGTTGCTCACCAGCGGCGTCGACCCGGTCGTGGCCGGGCTCGCGATCGGGCTGGCCGCCTCGGCGTACACACCGACCCGAGGCAAGCTCGAGGCGGCCACCGGCCTGTTCACGTTGTTCCGCGAGCAGCCGACCCCCGAACTCGCCCGTACGGCGACGACCGGCATGACGTCGACGCTGTCACCGAACGCGCGCCTGCAAGCGTTCTACCACCGGTGGACGAGCTACCTGATCGTCCCGCTGTTCGGCCTGGCGAACGCCGGCATCGTCATCAGCCCGAGCTTCCTGGCACACGCGTACACCGCGCCGGTGACTCTCGGGATCATCGTGGGCTACGTCGTCGGCAAGCCAGTCGCCGTGATCGGCACTTCCTGGTTACTGGCGCGGATGACCGGCGGGCGGTTCCGTCCCACCGTCGGCTGGGCCGCGGTCACGGGCAGCGGAACGATCGCCGGCGTCGGGTTCACCGTGTCCTTCCTCATCGCCACTCTCGCCTTCGACGGGCCGCTGCTCGCGGAGGCGAAGCTCGGCGTCCTGACCGCCGCCGCGATCGCGTCGGTGTTCACCTGGATCGTGTTCCGCTACACCGCGCGACTGTCGCCAGAGCGTCGTGCGGTGGCGCTGCTCGGCGACGCGGACCAGCTGGTCGATCTGGCCGACCCGGTCGACGCCGACCGCGATCACATCCGCGGGCCCGCGGATGCGTCGGTCACGATGGTCGAATACGGCGATTTCCAGTGTCCCTACTGCGGGCTGGCCGAACCCGTCGTCCGTGACCTGCTCGAGGATGCGGACCTGCGCTACGTCTGGCGGCACCTGCCGCTGACCGACGTGCACCCGCAGGCGCAGCTCGCCGCCGAGGCGGGCGAGGCAGCCGCCGCGCAGGACGCGTTCTGGCCGATGCACGACCTGCTGCTCCGGCGTCAGGACAACCTCCGGGTGACCGAGCTCCTTGGCTACGCCGACGAGCTCGGGCTCGATCGGCAGCGGTTCGGCGATGACCTGCACCGGCATGCGTATGCGGCGCGGATCGCCTTCGACGTCGAATCCGCCGACCTGAGTGGAGTGTCGGGGACGCCGACGTTCTTCATCAACGGGCGCCGCCACTACGGGGCGTACGACGTCGAGACCCTGACCGGCGCGGTCAGGACGGCCAGGGCACGGGCACAGGTCGAGCGCGGCCGTTCGCGCGCACGCTAGGAAGTCCTCACTCCCTGGTGAGCGCCTCCGGTTTGTGAACCGCCTCGCCGCCGTTGTCGCTGCGCACGAGGTATTGCGGTTCGTCGTTGCTGGCCTTGACGCTGCGGCCACCTGCTTCGGTCTCGGTGGTGATCTTGCGCAGGACTTCGCCGTAGGTGGTGTTGCCATGGCTCGACCACGTCACCCGGTCGCCCTTGTGGAACTCGGTCATCTGGCTCTCCTTCGACGTTGTCGTCAGTGTCAGTTGTCGTCAGTGTCAGCTACCCACGACGGTCGATCCACAACATGCTCGCCGCTGCTTAGCTGCTGGCGGCTAGTGCGCGTTCACCATTCCCGGCCCGCCGTCGACGGGTTCGCCCGAACGCAGGGCCGCGGCGGCCGCGCCGCACTTGACGTCGGCGATCTCGTTCAGGACATGGCCGCGATGTCCGCGCACGTGCTCGAACTCGACGTCGCGGCCGTCCAGCAGCTTCACGATGTAGCGGATCAGGTCCTGGTTCGCGACGTCCTGACGGGCTGAGTTCTTCCAACCCCGCTTGATCCAACCGGGCAGCCACTCGGTCAGGCACTTGATCGAGTACAGGCTGTCGGACTGGATCAACAACGGCCGGCCACTGAAGGCGCGGACGGCTTCGCCGATCGCTTGGAGCTCCATCCGCTGGTTCGTGGTGGACGCGTTCGCGCCGGCTGCCCACATCTCCTCCGAGACCACCCAGGCCCAGCCGCCCGCTCCGCCGGGGTTGGACAGGCAGGACCCGTCGGTGGCGATGGTCAGACGGTCAGCCACTGAAGTCACCTGCGGCACTGTACGAGACGGTGCAGCCGGTCAGGGCCGGACGGCGGTCCCGTCGGCGCGCCGGTCGATCGGGTAGGACCGGTGATAGGACTCCTCGGCTTTCGACGGCAGTCTCGCCGCCTTGGCCTCGTCTATGTCGACGCCGAGCCCGGGGATGTCCGTCGGATGCAGATAGCCCCGGTCGACGAATGGTGCACCGGGGAAGGCGTCGTGTTCGTCGTCGGTGAAGCCGTTCTCCTCCTGGATCCCGAAGTTCCAGGTGCTCATGTCGAGGTGGAATGCCGCCGCCAGGTTGACCGGGTCGTTGTCACCGCCCTCCTGCCAGGCCGTGCGGACACCGTGCGCGTCGGCGAGTGTGGCGATGCGGCGGGCGCCGGAGATACCGCCGACCTTGCTGACCCGCGTGCGGATGAAGTCGATGAGCTCCTCCTCGATCAGCGGCCGCCACTCGTGCGGGCTGACGAACAGCTCACCGATCGCCTGCGGTGTACTGCTCTGCTGGCGCAGCGTCCGGAACCAGTTGATCCGCTCGGGCGGGAGGACGTCCTCGAGGAAGAACAGTCGATAGGGGTCGAGAGATGTCGCCAGCCGAACCGCGTTGTTGGGATGCAGGTGCTCGTGCACGTCGTGGTTGAATTTGACGTCGTAGCCGAAGTGCTCGCGAAGGGCGGCGAACATGGCCGGGATCGCTTGCAGGTAAGCCTCGTCGTCGAAGACGGGCGCGCGGTCGGAGTGGTAACGCTCGGTCTGGTCGGGCCCGGGGATGAAACCACCACCGCCGTAGCTGCCGAGCTGCACCCGGATCACCGGCCACCCCTCGTCGACGTAGTGGGTGACGTCCTCGATCAACTCCTCGATGGTGGCACCGCCGGCGTGGGCGTAGCAGGGGACCGCCTGGCGGGCGCGGCCGCCGAGCAGCTGATACACCGGCATCCCGGCCTGCTTGCCCTTGATGTCCCACAGTGCAACGTCGATCCCGCCGAGCGCCGTATTGGAAGCAGCACCGTTTCGCCAGTAACCGCTGGCGAAGAGCGTCTGCCAGATGTCTTCGATATCAGCCGGGTCGCGTCCGATCAGTTGTGGCGCATAGAGCTCGTCGACGACCGCGGTCACCGCGCCCGGACTGTACAGATCGCTGGCCGACCCGATGCCGTAGAGGCCGGGGTCGCTGGTCTCGATCTTGACGATGGTCCAGCCGAGGTTCGCGCGGGTTCGGATCACGCGGACGCGTGTGATCGTGGTCATGGGCCGAACGTAGCGGCCGCCGGCGGGCCCGCGTGGGCATCGGTCCGAGCACGACCGTTGGTGGCCGCCGGGCAACGCGATTCACCGCCGCGACGGTTCCGGGTCATTGGTCGGCCCCCAGCGCAGCGCTCAGGATCGCCGTCCTGCTGTTGAGCGCGGTCTTCGCGAAGATCGACTTGAGATGGTCGGCGACCGTGTACTCGGTGATGGACATGGAGCGGGCGAGCTCCCGCGTGTCCGGCCCCCGGGCAAGAAGTCGCAGAAGTGCCTGTTCGCGCGGGCTCAGTGCATGGGCTCGCCCGAACAGATCGAGGCGGAGGGCGTCCGGTGTCTCCTCGATGGAGACGGCGACGGCACCACGTCCGGGCTCGTGCGCGGCGGCGATCCTGCTTGCGCGCACGGTGACCCAGGTGAAGCCCGGCACGTATGTGGAGGCGGCGGCGGGGTGGGCGTCGACGCCGGCCTCGACGGCGACCAGTTGCGGCCACGTTGTAGGCGGCAGCGGGGATCGGCGCCAGGCCGGGCGCGCTGGGTAGCAGTCACTCCAGCCATTCGGTGGCTGCCCTGGTCTTGCCGGTGATGCGCAACGCGTCGTCGATGATGAGAACGGCAGGTCCCTCGTCGCGTGGTAAGACGACCCGCGTCCTTGTTCTCGCGAACGTGGCTGCCTGCCGCCGGCGCAGAGCCAGCGTGATCATGGCGCCGACGGCGACGAGCACGGCGACGCCGTCGTCGCTGAACGGCCCGCCCGACGAGTGTCGCCAGAGGTCGAGGAATCCCCAGCAGCCATGGCGATCGCGGAACACCGTCGAGGCGACGTCGACGATCGCGTACTCCGCCAGCATCGCCCGCCAGGGGTTGTCAGGGTCGACTGGCGTGCGGCTCAGGAGACCGACCGGCGCCGGTGTAGCGCTCAGCGCGGTCCACCGGTTCACCGCGTTCGAGTACTTGAGCCTGATCAGGGTCGGCAGCTGCGGCAACGCCGGCACGTCGGCCACCGGGTTGCTCCCGACCGTGGTGACCGGATCGGTCAACAGCCAGACATGGGCGTCGAACCCGATCGCCCGACGCAACTCGTCGATGATCCCGATGCGGAGCGCGCGCTCGTCCAGGGTGGACGCGCAGAGCCGTTCGATCCGGTCGACGCTTCGTACCAGGGTTGATGGGCCCGTCACCGCACGAGCGTCCCACCGTGCCGACGGATCCGGTATCCCAGAGTCCAGGGATGGCCCGCGAGGTTGACGATCCCTAACGTCGCGGACATCGAATCCCTGACAGGAAAGGACAAGCCATGCACGCGATGGTGGTGCGAATGCGGCTCGACCCCGGTCGCCGACCGGAGGTCATCGATCATCTCCAGCGTGACGTCGCGGGTTGGGCAATGCGACAGCCCGGCTTCGTCAGCGGACGGTGGTTCTGCACAACTGACGGTGGGGACGGCCTCGGTGTGATCGTGTTCGACACGCAGGCAGCGGCCGCCGCCGCTGCGCGCGGGCCACGTGCGACTCCACACGACGAGGCCAGCGCCTGGAACATCGAGCGGGTCGACCTCTTCGAACAGGTGGCAGCAGCGGATATGGCCGAGGACGCCATATTCTGACGCGGTGACAGCAGACGGCACGGCGTTTCACGACGCACTCGACCGGGCACACGAGCACGCGCTGACCTGGCTGGCGACCGTGCAGAACCGGCCGGTGGGGCCGAGCGTCACCGCCGACGATCTCCTTACCCAGTTCGCGATGAAGCTTCCCGACGGGCCCACGGATCCGGTCGAGGTCATCGACGATCTGGCCCGGATCTCCGAGCCCGGCCTGATGGCGATGCCGTCCGGGCGGTTCTTCGGCTGGGTCATCGGCGGCACCCTGCCCGCGGCCCTCGCGGCGGACTGGCTCGTGAGCGCCTGGGATCAGAACGCCGGCATGCGTTACGCCACGCCGGCGTCCGCGGCCGTAGAGGAGGCGGCCGGGTCGTGGGTGCTCGACCTGCTCGGCCTTCCGGCCGGGGCAGGAGTCGGCTTCACCACCGGGGCCACCATGGCGAACTTCGTCGGACTGGCCGCCGGCCGGCGAGACGTTCTCGACCGAGTCGGCTGGGACCTCGATACGGCCGGGCTGACCGGCGCACCGCGCATCACCGTGCTGGTGGGGGAGGAGCGGCACGCCGCGGTCGATCTCGCCCTGCGCTATCTGGGCCTGGGCGCCCCGGTCGCAGTCGCGGTCGACAACGAAGGTCGACTCCGACCGGATGCCCTGGCGGAGGCCATGAACGGTCTCGACGGGCCGGCGATCGTCTGTCTGCAGGCGGGAAACCTGCACTCCGGCGCGTTCGATCCGATGCGCGCCGCGATCGAGGTCGCGCACGAGCATGGAGCCTGGGTGCACGTCGACGGTGCCTTCGGCCTCTGGGCGGCAGCGAGCCCGCACTTCGCCGACCACCTCGACGGGCTGGACACGGCCGACTCATGGGCCACCGATGCCCACAAGACGCTGAACGTGCCCTACGACTGCGGCATCGCGATAGTGGCACGGCCCGAGGTCATGCGCGCGGCGTTCGGCACGACCACGAGCTACCTGATCCAGGACGACCACGGCAGCAGTGACCCGTTCGAGCGGGTCCCCGAGATGTCGCGGCGGGCTCGCGGCACGACGGTGTGGGCAGCTCTCCTGTCCCTCGGTCGATCGGGCGCGATCGCACTGGTCGAAGGACTGGCCGGTACCGCCCGGGCGCTGACGGACGGACTGGCGGTCATCCCCGGAGTAGAGGTGCTCAACGACGTGGTCTTCACCCAGATCTGCCTCAGCTTCGGCTCCGACGAGCGGACCCGCCAGGTCACGCAGGCCGTGATCGAGGACGGGACGGTGTGGATGTCGGGTTCGCGCTGGCACGACCGCGACGTCCTACGCATCTCGGTGAGCAACTGGTCGACCAGCGCGGACGACATCGCCGCATCGATTTCAGCGGTCGAGCGCGCGGCGGCGTCAGTGCCCGAGCGGCTGCCCGCCTGAACCGATCGATCGGCCGACCGAAGCGACCGGGCGGGCGCTCGAGCGCGCTGGCTAGGGTCGAAACATGACCGGCACCTACAAACCTGTGCACCTCGACTGGCCCGACTGCCGCAACGTACGCGACCTCGGCGGCATGCCGACCCGGGACGGCTCCACGATCCGGTACGGCGCGCTCATCCGCTCCGATTCGCTGGACAACCTCTTCGACGACGCGGTCGCTGACGTCCGGGCAGCCGGCGTGAGCCGCATCGTCGACCTCCGCCGAGCCGGTGAGTCGCCCCGCACGCACCCATTCGCCGACGACCCGATCTACGTCAGCGTCCCTGTGCAGAACCCTGCCGATCCCGACCACGAATGGCTCACCCTCGCCGAGATCTACCTGGCCATCCTCGACCTCCGGCCACAGCTGTTCACCGAGGCGGTGGCGGCCGTTGCGGACGCTCCCGAGGGGGCCGTCGTCGTGCACTGTGCCGGCGGTAAGGACCGCACCGGCATCGTCGTCGCGATGGCATTGACGGTCGCCGGCGTCGACCCCGCGTTCATCGCCGCGGACTACGCGCTCACCGAGGGGCGCCTCGAGGAGGCCAGCAAGGCGTTTCTCGAGACCGTGACCGATGACCGGACGCGTGAGATCTTGCGCCGCCTGCAGGCGACACCGGGGTCGAACATGCTGCGCGTCCTCGAGCACCTGGACGAGAAGTACGACGGCGTCGAGGGTTACCTTCGCGCCGGCGGCATGTCCGCCGAACAGCTCGCCGCCCTGCGCGACCGCCTCGTCGCCACCGCGAATCCGCTTGCAGGCAACAACCCGGGTCAGTAAGACCGCAACGGCGTCGGCCACGATCGGACGCGCCGGGTGGCGGTGCGCCAGAGCATCCCGAGGGCGTAGGGCGCGTCGTCGACGAGGTACCGACGAAACAGGCGCTTCGGTTCCTGCGAGAGCCGGAAGATCCATTCGAGTCCGCAGCGCTGCATCCACGCAGGAGCGCGGGAGACGTCGCCCGCGGTCATCGTGATGCCGCCACCGCACCCGACGAACCACGTCGACGGGAACCGTTCGAGCAACCGCAGCGCCAACCGTTCCTGACGCGGGAAACCGAGACCGACGAACACGACGTCGGGCCGGGCCTGTTCGACCGCGTCGCAGACATCGCTGAAACCGTTCTCGTCAGCGTCGAACCCGAACGGCGGGTAGTGCCACTGAACGCCGGCGAGATCAGGATGGTGTCGCTCGAGCCGGTGTGCGGCCCGTTCGGCCACCCCTTCGGCGCCGCCGAGCAGCATCACGCGGTGGCCGCTGGACGCCGCCGCCCCCGACAGCGACCAGATGAGCGAGGAGCCGGTCACCCGCGCGGGAAGCGGATCGCCGAGGATGCTGCTGGCCCAGACGATCGGCGTCCCGTCCGCCACGATCAGAGTCGCGTGACCGGTCAGATCGGCGTTCCCCGGTTCGCGCAATTGACGCACGATGTCGACGTTGGGCGTGAGCAGGAGACCGCCCTCGTTCATCGCCAGATCGTCGAACACCCGCACCACCGCCTGCTCTTCGGTCACCCGGTCGAAGGGGACACCGTCGATGGTCACGCGGGAGACGGCCGGGCGGCCGCCGTGATCGGCGAGCGTCAGGTTCTGGTGGAGGAAGGCCCGGTCGTCCTGGTCCGAGGGAAACACGGTGAACCGTTCGCGCGCCGTGCTCGACAGTCCGTACACGCCGTCGGCGGAGCGACGCGGATGCGGCACCCGCACCTGCATCCCCTCGTAGGACTCGAGGGTCCGTCGACCCGAACCCGGAGCGTCCAGTCCGCTCGGGACGACGGCACGCGCCTCGGCGACGTCCACCGCCTCCGCGAGCAGTCGCAGGTCGTCGGCGGACACCCTGCAGGTCGGATCGAGATAGAGCCGTGGGAATGCGTCCACGGCGGTCTCACCGGCGTTGATGGCGTCGGATCGGGTGGCCTGTTCCAGCTCGACGACCGTGACGCCCGCGAATCCGGCGGCGATATGGGCGGTCGCGTCGACACAGTCGTACGCGACGACGACGACCTGCACCTCGCCGGGACCGAAGCCGGGCAGGAACGACTGCAGGCAGCGCCCGATGACCCCGGCGGCGTCGTGAGCGGGGATGACGACAGAGAAAAGCGTTCCAGTCGCTCGTGGCTTGCTGAGTACTTCACTCACGGTGGTCCCCAATGCTCACTCGGCGTCCACGGGATTTAACCCTCTGTGGATCGACCATGACGTTAGCGGTCCTTCGCTGCCGCGGCGTTACAGAGGCGGACAACCATCGGAAAACGAAACGAACAGTTGGCGACGACTGCGGATTTCACTCTCAGTACACAATCCGCGCACTTTCGGTGGTTTTGATACACGATCCGCGAGCACTTTCGAGTCACTGACATATTCCGGAAACAATCGGGGCCAACTGCGGACCAGGACGACGTGCAGACTAGATGCTCGACCGCATCGATGAATCGGGACTGAATTCACAGGTCGTTAACACCTTGGGATATCGGCCTGAAACACGGCTCTGAAAATCGGTCCCGGATGCACAATCTGTCCGGATCGAGCGTTCCTGGTCGACCCGAGCTCGAGCAGCGTCCCGAGTCTCATCTGGTGCGTGTGACGACCATCGGCCCGAAGTAGACGGTCGCGTCGGTCTTCCACGATCTGGCGCGATAGATGCCTTGCTTGAGGTAGATCGGATCGACCTCGGGTCCGTTGCGGGTCTTCACGATGTCCATCGTCGCCATCGCCGTCCGCGGCATGATGTGCTCGCCATCGCGGTAGACGTCGACCCATCCCTGCGTCGAGTCGGTCGACAGCCCGAGTCCGACGGTCAGTTCGGTCCAGGTGCCGGGCACGATCTTCCCGAGGTTGCCGTCGTTGGGGATCAGCCGGCTGTTCGTACGCGTGCCGCCGAGCCGGAGTGCGCCGCGCTTGATCTCCAGGGACACCGGCGGGCTGCCGCCGCGCAGGCCCTTCCACTGAGTGATGACGATCCAATTCGAATCGGTGGCGAACTGGAAGCCGACCGGAACCAACAGGGCGAAGGAGTACCAGCGTTCGCTACCGATGGGATCGGGCCAGTCGGTCGCCGGCGTTCCCGTCGCGGGCGTTCCCGGGTAACGGCCGAAGACCTCGGCACGGTTGGCGGCATAACCACTGGTGACGGTGACGTCGCCGTCGCGCGCGCCCGGCGTTGATTCATAGGGCTTGAGTTCGACCCGGAGTGCTCCGGACGGTTTCGCCGGGCCGGTTCCGGGGACGTCCGCGCCGGTGACCACCGTGATCCGCTCGGTCTGGACGGCCCCTACGCCCGCCGTACGCGGTTCCTGTTCCGATCTCCAGCCGGTGTGAGCTGTCGCGCTGACCGAGGATTCGGAGTAGTTCGCGGCGAACAGCACATTCGGTTGCGGTGTCGTCGGGGACGTCGCGCCGGGTGTGGCCGTCGGGGTGGCGTCCGAGGCGACCACCGGACCGCGCTCGAGGCGTTCGACGAGCACCACACCGAGGGCGACGACGACCGTCAGCACGATCAGGAGGACGAGGGAGCGTCGTGACAAGCGTCGACTGCGTCGCTGTGGGAACACGTTGGGATCGCTTTCCGGGCGCGTGGGCTGGCGGACGGGTTCGGTGTCGACGCTGGGCGTGATCACTCCCATTGTGAAGGACTCGTGGCTGGACAAGACGCTCGCCGGGGTTCACTCGAGCACGTGCCGGCCGAGCGGGCCGACACTGCTCTGCGGCCATCATCAGCGAGGCGTTCAGCTGGCCAGCGACGGTCACGCGTCGAATGAGAGCTAAGGCACGTTGCGGAGTAGGGCGACACGATGGTCACTCTGTGATACTATTTATATACGTAGAGTAATCGACCCCCATTCGTCAGACATCGGGCAGGACTGCCCGGTCTGTGCCACCGCCACGCCTTCAGGAGACGCTCGCCATGGACAATCGACAGACTCGCCGCACCAACGCCGGACGACTGCTCGCTACGTCCCTGGTCGCCCTCACCCTGGGCGCCGCACTGGTGGCACCGGCGCACGCCGACCCGATCGTCGCACCCGCCCCGCTGTTCACCGCCAACTACTCGACGACGTCCATCAACTCCACCGGGCCCACCGGCTGGAAGGTCGAGCAGGAGCCGCAGATCGGCGGCGTCGGAGCCACCCAGACCAATCGCGTCCAGGTCGTGACCGGCGCAGCCGTCCCGGGCATCGGCACGGCCCGCCCGAGTGGCGCCCTGCGCGTGGAACTCCTGCCCTACGAGACGAAGACCGGCGCACGCGACGGCGACGTCACCATCACCAGCGGCTACGCGGCCAACCGTGCGGAGGTGTACGGGCGCTATCCCGACAACGCGGCAACCGCCCCCGCTGACTCCTGGCCCGACCCGGTCGGCAGTGAACGCTGGTACACCTTCGCGTTCATGGTGCCGACCGGCTTCGAGTTCGCCACCGACACCAAGTGGACCGACGTCACCCAGTGGAAGGGCTTCGCCGGCGGAACGCCGCCGGTCGCCATCGAAATCAAGCGCGACGGCCTCCGGCTCGGCGGCGCCCGGACCAACGCCGGCCTCATCCCCGCTGACGGCAACCTGGGCAAGCTCGTCCCGGGGCAGTGGACCACCCTCACCGTCGGCCTCAAGTTCTCCCCGGATCCCGCTGTCGGCTGGGTCGACGTCTACCGCGACAACGTCGAACTGCTCCCGCGGACGTCCATCGCGACGATGGACACGGTGTCGACCCCGACCGGTGGCGTCCAGCCCGATCCCACCTACCTCAAGCAGGGCATCTACCGGGCGACCAACTGGAAAACCGACGCCGTCGTGTACTTCGGCCCGATTTCGGTCACACCTGGCTCGTAATCAACAATCCGGCCGGATATCGCGATAACACGTAACCGCTCCCCTACACAACTCGAAGACGATTCGGTTTCTGCGCGGGAACAGAACGAGGCGGAATCGGCGGGCGCGTGTTCAGAACTCATATCGGATGCGAGTTCGGACGCTGCGGCGACTTTGGTTTCTCGTAACTTGTGCCGGTTACTCTGTCGCCGTGACAGCCTCTACCACCGCCGCGCCCGTCAGCCCGCTGACCTCGCTCCTGCGCCGTTGGCCGCTCGTACTGTGCCTGCTCGTACTGGGCGGCGCGCTCGGGGTCGGTTCGGTCCTGCTCCGCCCGACCACGTATACCGCCGAGGCCCGACTGGCGGTCGGCGGCAACGACCTGGCCGCGCAATCGGTCCCCGGCTTTGCCCTCGCCGCCCAGCAACTCGCATCCAACTACGCCCGCTACGTCGACCAGACCGCCGATCCGGCTGCGTTGGGCACCGCGGCCCCGGGAAAGGTCGTCCTGATCACCGCCTCGCCGATCCCCGCGTCAAGCATCATCCGCGTCGAAGTCAGCGCGACCGGCGCCGACCTGGCCCGCACCGTCGCTGCGCAGGTCGCCGCCGACCTGGTGAAACAGGTCAGTGGCGGCCGGACCAACCCGAGCACGATCCTGACGCAGTACGTCACCCTCTCCAGTGACCTGTCCAAGGCGCAGATGGCGGTGAGCCTGGCCCAGACCGCGCTCCAGACCCTCACGACCGACAACCCGAAACAGACGGCGAACATCGCCAAGGCGCGCTTGCTGGTGAACGACGACACCGCGAAAGCCGCCTCGATCGCTCTGCAGCGTGACGTGCTGCGTACGCGCTACACCGCCGCGACCGAAAAGCAGACGAACGCGGCCAGCCTCGTGGTCGTGCGCGACGCGATGATCGCCCGCAACGACCGCCGCAGCCGGATCGAGCGGTACGGACTCGTCGGCGGTGGTCTCGGCGTGCTTCTCGCATTGCTCATCGCGGTGCGCCGCGACCGTCGCCGTCCGGGACTCGCTCCGGCGCCGGCCCGGACAGCCGAGGCGGCCGGGCCGGCGTGAGTGGAGCGCATGCGACGACGTCGGTGGCGACGCCGGCGGGGCAGGTCACGCCGACGGACCGGCATCCCGCGTACGTCTGGTGCTTCGTGCTGGCGCTGCCGCTGGCCGCGTTCTCAGGCTCCTGGGGACTCCTCGGCATCCGGATCGGACCCGATCGGCTCCTGTTCGGCGCGGGGCTGGTCCTGTTGCTGCTCGACCCGTGGGCCTGGCGCGGACGGCGGCTACGGCCGCTCCATCTCATCGTCGCGGCGACACTCGTGTGGACGGCGGTGTCGGCCTCGGCCAGCGGCACGCTCGGCACGTCCTACGGTTTCTTCGCCTTCCTCGACCGGCTGGCGATCCCGTTCCTGCTGATGCTCGTGGCACCGATGGTCTTTCGCACGCCGACACGTCGGGATCTGCTCCTGCGAGTGCTGGTGGTGCTCGGTGCCTACCTGGGCGCGACCGCGGTGCTCGAGCAACTCGCACCGGCTCTCGTCTTCCCGCGCTACATAGTCGATCCGTCGGTCGGGATCCAGTTCGGGCGTGCGCGTGGGCCGTTCGTCGAGTCGGTGGCCGACGGCCTGGTGCTGATCACCTGCGGGTTCGCCTCGATCCTCGGGATCCAGCGACTCGAACGCGCCTGGCGGGCCCTGTCCTGGGCCGCCGTCCTGCTGTGCACGGTGGGAGCGCTCTTCACGCTGACCCGTGCCATCTGGGTCGGGGCGATCCTCGGTCTGCTGGTTGCCGGGTTGTCCGGACCGCAACGCCGCAAGGCGCTGCCGATCGTGCTCGTCACCCTGTCGCTCGGGGTCGGTCTGCTCCTCGCGATCTCGCCTGCACTGCGCAGCGCCTCCGTCGAGCGGGCCGGGAACGAGCGGTCGGTCCTCGATCGGCAGAACGTCAACGCGGCCGGGTTGCGTGCCGCTGAGCAGCATCCACTCACCGGCGTCGGCTGGGCCAAGTGGGTCGACGTCGGTCAGACCTATGTGCGACAGGCTCCCGACTACCCCCTGACGAACACCGATATCGAGGTCCACAACGTGCCGTTGGCGCGGGCTGCCGAGCTCGGGCTTCCCGGGGCGGCGCTGTGGATCGCCTGCGTGGTCGCGGGACCGGGGTTGGCGGCGGTCCGCCGGGCGAGCGGCGATCTCGAAGGCTGGCGACTCGTCCTGATCGGTGCCGGGACCGCCTGGCTGGTGGCCTGCATGCTCGGCCCGGTTCCGTATTCGTTGCCGAACCAGCTCGTGTTCGTCCTAGCGGGCATCGTGCTCGGCCCCTACCTGTTACGTGGCGAACCGGCGCAGTGAGGTCAGCTCGCGCAGCAGTCCGCGCTGGAACGCCAGTGTCAACCCGCCGTAGACGACCGACCCGACTGCGACCTGCACCGGCAGCAGCCACTGCGTCGTCGGTGCCACACCGGTGACCAGCGGGATCGCCCAGACGACTGCTCCCATCAGGACGGCGAAGCCGAACGCGGCCGCATTGTCGCGGTACACCACACGCGCCGAGAGCCCGATCGTCGAGCAGGCCACCCGGAGGTTCACCGGGAGGAAGACATAGGACACGACGAGGATGCCGACCGCCACCCCGAACGATCCCCAGTGGATGCCCACGAGGATGCCGACGAGGAACGCCCCGCTGCTCGCCACCCCCATCCCGAACATCAACCGGGTCCGGCCCTGTGACTGGTAGAGCCAGCCCTCGCTGCTGAACAGGCACTGCGGGAGGCCGGCCAGGCACAGGACCTGCAGCAGCGGCGCCGCCGGCTCCCAGCCCGGACCCCACAGGACTTTCACGAGGGCGGGGGCGGTCGCTGCCATGCCGACCAGGATCGGCATGGTCAGGAAGGTCATCAGCCGCAGCACGCGGCGATAGGCATTCCGGACCCGCTCGCGGTCGCCGGAGATCAGCGACAGCGCGGGGAACATCACCCGGCCGACGACGTTGCCGATCTGCAGGAGCGGCAGCATCACGCTGTAAGCGCGGTTGTAGAAGCCCAGCGCGGTCGCGCCGGAGAACCGTCCGATCAGCAGGTTGTCCGCGTTGCGTCCGCTGTAGTTGACGATCGTGAAGCCCAGCAGGCCGCCGGAGAACGACCAGATGGACTTCATCGCCGCCACCGTGACGAACCGGCGGGGCCGCCACGGCGCGAGCGCCCACAGCGTCACCGTGCGGAGCACACTCTGGACCGCGGGTCCGGTGACGAGCGCGAACGGGCCCATGCCCGCCCACGCGCACGCGATGGTGACCGCGTTCCCGACCACCGCGGTACCGACCTCGGCGATCGCCAGCCGCTTGAACCTGAGGTCGCGCTGCAGCAGGGCGCTGTGGACGACGGCGAGCGACAGTGCGAACGACAGTCCGGCGAGCGGCGTGATCCAGCGCAGCCGGGTGTCGCCGTAGAAGGCGGCCACCAGCGGGCCGATCGCCGCCATCAGGGCGACGAAGACGACCCCGCCGAACGCGTTCAGCCAGAAGGCCGTGGACAAGACGTCCTCGTCGAGCTCGCGACGGTGCACCAAGGCGCCGTTGAGGCCCATGTCGAAGAAGATGACGGTGAACCCGGTGACGACGTAGACACTCGCGAGGAGGCCGAAGTCCGCGGGGAGCAACAGCCGCGCCAACGCGAGCCCGGCGGCGAACTGCAGGACCTGGGACCCGAGCCGCCCCACCGCCGACCAGCCCGCGTTCGTCGCCACCCGCCGCGACATCGACCCGATCGGAAGTCCGGCGGCAGGCGTTGCGGACCGATTCGAGCTGGTGACCTCTCCATCCCGGCCGGCGGTCAGACGCTACGTCTCCTCACGACGTTGCGCGCGTCGCGCAGCATCGGCCGTGCGGACAGCAGCAGACAGCCGACATACACGACCGCACCGACCGGGAGCTGGACCGCGAGCAGCCAGGCGGAACCACGACCGGACCCGAGGGCGAGCGGAACCGACCACACCACCGCTCCCATCACGACGGAGGACAGGAACACCGGGGCCGCCCTCCCGAGAACGGTTCGCGCCTTGAGCCCGATCACCCGGCCTGCGGTGTGGATACCCCACGGCATCATCACCCAATAGCGGAACAGCACACCCCAGGCGACGCCGACGACACCCCAGTGCAGACCGACCACGATCGCGGTCACACCGACGAGCGCCCCGACCATGCCCATGCGGAACATCAACCCGGTCTGGCCCTGTGACTGGTAGATCCAGCCCAGGCTCGCGGTCAGGCACTGCGGCACCCCGGCGAGACAGAGGATCTGGAGGATCGGCACGGTCGCCGTCCATCGGGGTCCCCACAGCAGCGGGATCACCGAGTCGGCGGTCGCGGCGAGTCCGAGCAGGCAGGGCACGGTGACGGCATTGATGACGTTGAGCGTGCGCAGGTAGGCGCTGCGGACGCGCGGCGGATCATGCTGGATGGCGCTCAACGACGGGAACATCACCCGGGCCAATGCGCCGGTGACCTGCTGGATCGGCAGCAGCATCAGGTTGTAGGCCTTGCTGTAGAACCCCAGCGGGGACGCTCCGAGGAACCGTCCGACCAGGAGGTTGTCGGCGTTGCGCCCCCAGTAGTTCACGATGTTGAAGCCGAGCAGTCCGCCCGAGAACTTCCACAGCTGGCGCAGCGCGACGACCGAGATGAAATGACGGGGGCGCCAGCGGACGACGGTCACGCTGAACACCGAGACCAGCAGGCTGCTCACGAGCGGTCCCGTGACGAGCGAGTACGGCCCGGCCCCGAGCAGGGCAGCCGTCAGCGTGGTGGCCTGGCCGACCGTCGCCGCCACGATCTCGATGCCGGCGACCGCTTTGAACCGGAGCTCGCTCTGGAGCATCGCGTTGTGCACGACACCGAAGGACAGGGTGAACGACAACGCCTGCAGCGGGGTGAGCCAGACGAGTTCGGGCTCGCGGTAGAAGTCGGCGACGAGGTGACCGGCCGCGGCGAGCAGGACCGCGAACAGGACCCCGCCGATCGTGTTCACCCAGAAGACGGTCGACTTCTCCTGCTCGGACGGGTTGCGGCGGTGGATCAGGGCCGACCCGAGGCCGAGCTCGAAGAACATCACCGCGAACCCGGAGATGACGTAGACGCTGGCGAGGAGGCCGAAGTCTTTGGGGAGGAGAAGCCGCGCCAACGCGATACCGACGACGAACTGCAGCCCCTGGCTGTACAGCCGCGAGCTCGCGGACCAGTTCGCGCCGCGGACGACGCGGCCGGTCATCGACGTGCCGGCGCCGATCCCGGAGGGCGCCGCGTCCGGGGTCGCGATCGGCAGGCCGCCGTCGGGCGGCAGACCGCCGTCGGGCGGCTCGGCGGTGAACACGGACTTCTCGCTCACGCGCGCTCGCGACGGTCGTAGGCCGCGGCGAGGATCGGCCCGACCGACATCGCCCCGGCGAGTTGCCGCGGCAGTGTCGCACTGAGCTGGGCCCGCACGTCGGCCCGGCGCTCGAGCAGCCGCGTCACGGCGTCGGCGAGCCCGTCGCGATCGACGTCGCCGATGTCGATGACCCACTCGTCGAGTCCGAGCTGCCCCCAGACCTCACGCGTCTTGAACTCGTACGCGATCGGCAATGTCGGCACGCCGGCGCAGACGGCGAGGATTGCCCCGTGCAGGCGGGTCGAGAGCATGGCGTCGAACCCGGCCAGGTGCTCGAGCAGCTCCTCGGGCGTCCGTGGCTCCCGGTCGACGACCACAGCGGACCGGACGTCGGGGTCGAGACCGGCGGCGATCTCGACGGCGAGCGCGGAGTCGTCGGTCCAGTACTCGGGGCGCCCCTGGCAGGTCGAGACGAAACTGACGCGTGCCCCGCCGTCGCGTACGACCCGTGTCACCGCCTCCTGCACGGCCTCGACGTAGCGGCGCATGCCCTCTTCGGGTGTGAGTTCGGCGAAGTGCGACCAGGACCGGACGCTGACCGCCAGTTTCGGCGCGTGACCGTTTCGGGCGGGCCAATCCGCGGGCGGGACGACGAGCGCGAAGGCCATGTCGGGCAGGACCTCCGAGCGCGCCGGCGCGGCGCCGACATCAAGCACGTAACCGTGCGAGCGGGCGTCGCGGACCAGCACGAGGTCCGCCGCACGGAAGATCCTCCGCAGCATCGAGCGGGTCTCCGGCCGGCGGAACGGCCCTGCCGACTGAGGTAGGAAGGCGAGCGTCTTCCCGAGCAGCGCCGCGATCTGCAGGTCGAACAGCTTGGCCTTGAGGTCGTAGTTCTCGGTGAGGCTGGTGCCACCGGTGTAGGCGATCACCCCGGCGCTGAGTAGTGGTTCGAGCAGTGCCGACTGCTCGGACGTGGACACCGCCCGCGCGATCCGGGCGGCGCCGCGGCCGTGCAACGTCGCCACCGCGAACCAGTGCGCCCGGACGAGGCGCGCGCGAAGGTGGTCGATCCGCCGGCCGCCGCGATAGCGCGCGATACCTGAGTAGAGGAAGGGGTGGAACTCGTACTGCGGGTAGTAGCGCGCGGCGGCCTCGGGATCGCTGTCGGAGACGCTGATCGTCACGTCGGGCCACTGGCGACGCAGCATCGCCTCCTGACCGGCCATGATCGCGGCGTCACCCCCGTTGAGTGCGACCGAGCCGAGCACGTGTACCCGCATACCTGTCCAATCGTCGGAGTTGCGCCGCGTCGGAGTCGGCTCGCAGGGACCATTTCAGGCAGTCAATGATCTGCGAAGGCAATCAATGTGTAACGCCTGCGTAAATGTTGAAATGTGTTGGCAGCAACACGACCTTAGAGTGGTTCTCGACGCGCTGGCCGGCCAAGTGAAATCGCGGCGACCGGGGACGGCGGAATTCTCGGCGGCAAAGTGACGGCGACATGAACGGCACGTGAGCTTCGTTACGGTAACGCGGCATCGGCATTCAGGAGCAGGGAGTGGAATCAGCGGCATGGCCAGCACGCAACTGACGGCGATCATTCGCACGTACAACTCTACGGCGACCCTCGGGCGAGCGATCGCCTCGCTGCGTGTGCAGACGGTCCCGGTGAACGTGCTTGTCGTCGACTCCGGCTCCACCGACGGCACCCTGGAGCTGGCCCGGCTGACCGCCGATCAGGTGCTGTCCATCCCCACCGAGAGCTTCACCTACGGCGGTGCCCTCAACGTCGGCGCACGGGCCGCGGCGACCCCCGTCCACGCCGCGCTCTCCAGCCACTGCGCGCTCCCGCACGAACACTGGGCCGAGCGTGTCGTCGAGCACATCCTCGACGGCCCTGCGGTCGCCGTCTGCGGGCAGCCGAGCGGGCCGGACGGTCGTCCGCTCGAGATCCCGCTTCGCGCGGATCACGCGTTCCTGCGCAGCCACCCGTTCTGGGGTTTCTCCAACCACGGCTCGGCCTGGGCGGCGAGTGCGTGGTCGACCTGCCCGTTCGACGAGTCGCTGCCCTCCTCCGAGGACCGTGAATGGAGTTGGCGGGTCACCGAGCCGGGCGGGGTCATCGTCTTCGATCCCGAGCTCTCGGTGGCCGGCGGCCACCGCCGCCACGCCGGTGCCCGCGCGTACTACCAGCGGCTGGTCAAAGAAGGCACCGCGTTGCTGCCGTGGCGCCCCCTCCCGCCGTACGGACTGGGGCAAGCCGCCCGCGACCTCGTCGCCCGGCACCCCGACCAACCGTTGATCAGTGGCGCCCGACGTGGTGGCCGGACCCGCGCGATCGAAGTGGCCGCGCGCTACCGGGCGTCGCGGGTCGCGGCCACGCGCAGCCCGCTGCCCGGGTCCCGATGACGCGGACCGCGGTCGATCGACCCGGCCGGCTCCCGGTCGCGGCCATCTATCGTGACGAATTCCTCCCCCGCTCGGAGACTTTCGTGCGTGACCACCTCCTGAGCCTGGAGCGGTACGAGCCGACCGTTCTCACCGGCACCGTCGTCGTCGACGGTCTGCAAGTCCCCGGTGTGCCGGTTCGCGTCGCCACTGCGCAGACCGTCGGCGCCCGCATGCGCCGCACCCTCGACCGCCGGATGGGCCAGCCCGCGCACCACCTGCGGGCCACTGCCCTGACGTCGACCGTGCGACACAGTCCGCCGGACGTGCTGCACGCGCATTTCGGCGTCGACGGTGCGGTGGCGCGACGGGCCGCGACGTCGTCAGGTGTTCCGCTGGTGGTCACCTTCCACGGCTACGACGTGAGTACGCGGCCCGCCGACCTGCACGCCCTGGGTGGCGCGTTCGCGCTGCTGACCGACACCTGGGCCAAGCTGATGCGTGAATCGTCGGCTCTGATCGCGGTCAGCCGACCGCTGCGGGATGCTCTCGTGCGCCGCGGCGCCGATGCCGGCAAGGTGCGTGTCATCCCGTGCGGCGTGGACACGTCCGCCTTCGCCTTCACCGCGCCGCCGTCCGAGGGGCCGTTGCTGTTCGTCGGCCGGCTGGTGGAGAAGAAGGGCTGCGCCGACATGATCGAAGCATTGGCCCGAATGCCGGATCCGCCGCGCCTGCACGTGATCGGGGACGGTCCGCTCCGCGCTGAACTCGAGGCGCTGGCCGCCCGGCTGCGCGTCGAGGTCGACTTCGAGGGCATGGCGACGAGTGTCCGGGTCCGCGAGGCGATGCGGGCGGCGCGGCTGGTCGTGATGCCGTCAAGAACCGCCGCCAGTGGCGACACCGAAGGATTGCCGGTGGTGTCGCTCGAGGCGCAGGCGATCGGCCGCCCTGTCGTCGGCTACCGGCACGCAGGGCTACCTGAAGCCGTGCTCGACGGCGTCACCGGCGATCTCGTCACCGAAGGCGATGTACCTGCGCTGACCGCGGCGGTGGTCGTACTGCTGGCCGACGAGGATCGGATGCGCCGCTACGCGCTCGCCGGCCGGCGACACGTCGAGGACCACTTCGAGCTGCGCACGTGCATCGGCCGGGTCGAGGATGTCTACGACGAGGTCCGGGCGGACCGGCACCGATGATGCCCTCGTTCTGCTATCTACTCATGTGCCACGCCGACAAGGACGTCGTCCTGCGGGCCGCGGCGCGGGTGCGGGCGACGAGCCCGGACGCCTCGGTGGTGCTCCGGCACGACCGGGGCGAGGCGTTCATCAGCCCGTCCGACGCCGCCTCGGTCGGTGCCGAGGTCTTCGACAGCGCCATCAGTGTGCGCTGGGGTGGCTGGTCGATGGTCGAAGCCGAGCTCGAGGCGCTCGAGCACGTCCTGCGGACGCGCCGGCCCGAGTGGGTGGTGATGGTGTCGGGGCACGACTATCCCGTGCGCCCGTTGGGGCAGTGGCAGGACGAGGTCGTCGCGACGGGCGCCGATGCGCTCGTGTCGGCCACCGCGAGGCCGGGTCATCGACGCTACGTCTACACCTGGTCGCCGTTGCCGGGTTGGCTGTTCCGGCTCCCGACGGCGGCCCGGTGGGCGCTGCGGGGAACCTGGCGCCGGTTGCTCGCCCCCTGGCAGCGCATCGTGATCGTGCGTCAGGCACCGCGCGGCTCAGGTTGGCAGGTCGGGGTCCGCCGGCTGCGCACACCGTTCGGTGACGCCGATGGAGTCCAGTACATGAAGGGATCCCAGTGGATGACGCTGTCGGCGAAGGCGGTGACGCACCTCCTGGAAGCGCACCGGACCGGTGTCTGGGCGGCGTTCTTCCAGACCACCCGCATCCCGGACGAGTCGTACCTGCAGACGGTGCTGGCTGCCGACGACCGGCTCGCCCTGGCCGACGTGCCCACGACGTGGGTGCGGTTCGCCGACGGGCATCCCCATCCGGTCACCCTCGACGTCGACGCGGTGCCGGCGATCCTCGATGCAGGAACGGCTTTCGCACGCAAGGTCGTAGCCGGTGTGAGTGAGCCGGCGCTCGATCTGATCGACAGCTACGAGGGGCCGTGGGTCGCATTGAATGCCGTGCCCGTCGTGCACGACCTGGCTCATGAGTAGCACGCCAATGCGGGTGGCGGCGATCATTCCGTCGCGCGGGCACGACATCCTGCTCGCCGGGGCGCTCGATGCCCTGGCCGCGCAGGAGTTGCCCATCGCAGAGGTGGTCGTCGTCGACGATTCGCCCGACGCTTCGATTCTGCTCGATCGTGATGTCACCCTCCTGCGCAGTCGCGGTAAGGGCCCGTACGCGGCGCGGGAGCTGGCGTGGCGGTCGGTGGACGCCGACGTCTATCTCTTCCTGGACGCGCGAAGCCGCCCGCTTCCGACGTGGGCCGGCTCGGTGACCGCGCTGTTCGAGGACCCGGAGGTGAGCATCGGGGGGTCCGACATCAAGGTGACCGGCGGCTCGACGGCGGCAGCGAGGGCGGCCGTGCTGGAGCAGCCGTTCCGCGTGACGTCCTACGTCGACGAGCCCTGGTTCATGTCCTACGTACCGACCTGCAACCTGGCCGTCCGTCGAAGCGCGCTGGAGAGCGTGGGCGGCTTCTCGGCCGTCCGGAGCGGGGGCGACGCCGACTTCTGCTGGCGCGTCCAGCTCGATGGTGGCCGGCTCGCCGTGGTGCCGTCGGTGCAGATGGAATGGATTCCCCGCACCGACATCCGGTCCTACCTCGAGCAGCACTACCGCTACGGGACGAGCCGCTACGCGTTGAGCCGAGCGTGGGTCGACCGCGGTGCGAGCCCTGCGCCGGTGCCGACGCTCCCGCAGATCGGGCGTCGCACCGCAACCCTCACCGCGAAGCTCGGATGGGCCGCGCTCCGGCTGCGTCGTGACCGCCTGCTGTGGCAGCTGGTCGAGGCCGGCCGCATCGCCACCCGGCTCGGGACGTGGCAGGCGGCTCGGCAGGCGTGTCGGGTAGCCGACGACGGATCGGTCTCTCGCCCATGATCGGTCGCTTGTGCAGAGAAACACGTCCGCGATGACTCGCGAAAGTGTTTGTATGAACAGTTTCCGCGGCACGGCTTAGTCGACGACGCGCAAGCCCTCGTCCGAGCTCATGTCCACCCACACGACCCGGTTGCCGTCGCCCCAGTCGACGCCGAGGCGTCCGGGCAGTTCGGTCAAGCAGAGCAGGCGTTCAGACGCCCGTCCCGGCTCGGCGCTGAGGCAGCTGGCGACGGCAAACAACGTCTGCCCGCCGGGACTGACCGCCCCGCTCGCCACCGGCACAGCCGTGTGCCGCCCGTGTGCCGTCTGCGCCTCATCGCGGGCCACGGTCACGCCGTCGAAGCCGAGCAGTGGACGGAGGCCCGACTTCAGCGCACCGGTGCCGACGACAACCGCTTCGTTCGATGCGCCCGGAACCTCGAGGCTCGCCGGATCGTCTGCACTGATAGGCCAACCGCCGTGTCGGACGACGGTAGCGGGCGCCGCGCCGCGGACCCGGTGGACCGTGACCTCCCAGGCTCCGCGGACCAGCGTCAAGGTGTCGATCCGGACGCCGCGAACTGCCGGGACGCGTGTTCTCAACACATGTAGTCGCACGAGGTGGCGATCCAGACCCCTGGCCCGCAAGGGCAGGTGGTACGACGAGCTCCAGTCCGGTCCGTCGGCGACGTGCGTGACCGGGCCACGCTCGGTGAGTTTCCCTCGTATCATCAGGTGAAAGCTGCCGCTGGCGGCGGTCGTCGAGACCACCGGCGAGGTCCTCGTCGAGAAGTCGACGCCGGCGTAGAGCGCGTCGTCGCGCACCTGCGGCAGACCGCCGGGCTGGTGCAGGTGCACGCCGTGGTTGTGCACACGGACGAGGCCGTCGGCCGAGGTCGAATGCAGCAGCAGCCCAGTGCCCCCGAGCGGTCCGGTCCGGTCCGCGGTCTCCGACGGGGCCGGCGCCTCGACGTCGGACCACAAGGGGTCCGCGGCAGGGGCGAGCAACCCGACGAACGCCTTCGCTGCCCAGTAGGGGGATGCCGGCCCGGAGTAGGCCTGGGTCGATCCGCCGCGGCCGCGGTACCAGCCCAGACCGAGAAGGCCATCCGTCAACGCGCCGCGGTCGAGGAAGTGTGCGAGCGCGCCCGACGCGATCCGACGGGTGGCTCCGGGTGAGAGCGGTGTGTGCCCGGTGAGGGCCCCGAGCCCGATCGACGCGGCGGCCCCGAACCGGTAGGTGAGTGAGCGGCCGAAGTAGAGCGGTGCGCCGTTCCCGTCGAACAGCGTCGAATACTGCTCGAGGAACCGGTGCAGCCGCGGTCCGCGCAGCGCGAGCGACGCCGAATCGCCACGCAGGTGGGCGACCAGCATCGGATAGAAGTGGAATCCCCAGCTGTTGTAGTGATCGAAGGCCCGTGCCGGCCCGTCGGAGTACCAGCCGTCCTGCTGGTACCACTGCTCGACCGTCCCCGTGCTGCGTCCGATCACCGCAGCCAGGACCGCGTCCGGGGTTTCGGGGTCGCCGACCTCCTCGAGGAAGTTGGCGACGACGAGGGAGAACAACCACCAGTTGTTGTTGACGGGGAGCGCGGTCAGGGCCGGTCGCAGCCAGGCCCGGAGCTGTTGCTGGACACGGGAATCGAGCCGGTCCCATAGCCACTCGCGGGTCAGCAGCAGTCCCATCGCGAGTGATCCGGACTCCACCAGCGCCTGAGTGCGGTCGCCCACCGCGGGCCATGCTCGGGGTCCCGGCCGGGATCCGCTCTCGAGTCCGCGGGCGAGATCGGCGAGCCGGGACTCCATACCGAGCCCGCCGGCCCCACGGATGCGGAAGGCGGCCAGCAGGAAGCAGCGCGCGAATCCCTCGAGGCCGTCCGATGACGCGCCGGCGGCACTGGACGCGCCGGGGAGCCGAAGCAGCGAGCCGTCGTCGTCGGCGTAGCGCCACGCCCCGTCGAGCAGCATGTCGGCGGTGGCCTCCCAATGGGCGCGGGCGACGCCGGTGCGGGGGCTCAGCGTGTGATCGAGCCGGTAAAGGTGTCCGTTGCCGTCGACGAACGGGCCGTCGGCCCGGCCTTTGGTGACCATCATGGACGACCGAGCCCGGTCATCGGGTCCGGTCGGGCCGAACCGCTGCCGCCGCCCCGGTGAGAAGCGGCTCTAGGTGGGTGGCCAGGACGTCGCTCTCGTGCGCCGTCGAGAACTGCTCCGCCACGTGTACCCGGCCCGCGCGGCCCATCGCGGCACGCAGGTCGGCGTCGTCGATCAGGGTGGCGAGAGCCGTCGCCAGCGCCTGACCGTCGCCGTACTCGACGAGCAGCCCCGACACTCCGTCGCGGACGAGTTCGCCGATCCCGTCCCTGGTCGTGCTGACCACCGGGAGTTCCGTCGCCATCGCCTCCATCAGCACGGCCGGCACGCCCTCAACCCGGCTCGGAAGGCAGAACACGTCCGCATCCGCGTAGAGGTCGGGAAGCCGGTCCTGGCTCACCCCGCCGAGCACCAGCGCCCATCCCCGCGCGCCGGCATCCCGGACCGCTGCTTCGAGATCGGCCCGCAGCGGACCGTCGCCGACGAAGGTGACCCGCACGTCGTGCTCACGGTGGCGCAGCACGACGGCCGCGCGCAGCAGCGCCAGCGGAGCTTTCTCCTCCGCGAGACGGCCGACGAACAGGATCGACGTGTAGTCACGCGATCGGGTGATCCGCTGATGTGCGGCCGGGGGAAAGCGGGTGATGTCGACACCCATCCGGACCATCTCGAATCGGGCCGGATCTCCCGGCGACAGGAGCGCCCGCGCACGGGCCCGGCTGTCCTCGCTGATGCAGAAGACGACGGATGCGGAGCGCAGCTTGACTGCCAGCGGACCCCACGTCCCCTCGTTGCGGTGCGGCCAGTCCGCGGCCACCGTGTGGTCGGCCCCGTGCATCGCCAGGCTGTGCAGGACGACGCTCCAGGTGAGGGGGCGCAGTATTGCCGCCAGGCGGGCGATCTCGGCCCCGTTGTTGGCGAAATGCACATGCAGGTGGTGGATGTCGCGACGTGCCAACTCGTCCGCGAGGACGACCGCCTCGGAGAAGTAGGCGAGCCGCACCACGCGGGCGCGCAGACTCCGGCGGCCACCGACGGCCGCGAGCAGGGCGCGCCGGTAGGCGTCGGGTGCGTGGGACAGCAGCCGCCGGTGCGCTCGCAGGTGCCGTCCAGGTCGGGACAGCAGGACGAACGTCTTGCCGGCCTCGCTCTCGTCGGACGCCGACAGCAGGTGGGCGGGATCGGGAGTTCTCGCGCTGAACCGGTCGACCTGTAGTCCCGAGCGTTCGAGCCCGTCGATCTCGCGGGTGATGAACGCGTGCGAGAGCGCGGGGTATCTGCTGACCAGGTAGGCGACCCTGCCCGACGTGGGGCGCGTCACCCCGGCGGGCGCGGTGCTCACCGGACCGGTTCCCTCGACCGCCATAGGGGTTCGGTCCGCCGCTCCCAGCGTCGGGTCGCCGCGTCCTTGCCGAGGACGAGGCTCTCGCGCTGGAAGGTGCGAAGGTGCTTGCGGAAGGCGGCGTCGCCGTGTCGCGGAACCCGCTTCAGGGCAGCACCGAGGTAGCCCGCGACCATGTTGATGCTCCCGAGGGCCTTCGGGTCGTCACGAAGCCGGAACGCCGCACTCGCGACGACGAAGAGCGGGCCGCTGCCCATGTAGTACTGCCCGTACCCGTACCCGTGCCGACGCCGGCCGCGCAGGATCCCGCGGTCGCTCGACCCCATCGGCCGCAGATGCTCGAATGCTGCGTCGGGGTCATTGATCGCCCGGCATCGCCATCCGCGGGAGCTCGCCGTGTGACAGTCGATGCCGTCCCACATCAGCTCGCGGGCGAAGCCGCCGATGTCGCGGAATGCCTCCACCCGGTAGAACTTCGTCATCCCCACGCTGTTCTCGTCGCCGCAGCGTTCCCAGCGGCGGGTCGGGTCGGCGTCGAGGTAGTAGTACGGCTTGCCGCTCACCGACGCCAGCCGCGGGTCGTCGTCCGTCTCGTCCATCATCCGCGCGAAATAGCCAGCGGGGAGGTCGAGGTCGAGGTCGAACTTGCACACGTAGTCGAACTCGTCGAGATCGACGGTCGCCAAGCCCGCATCGAAAGCCTCGATGACCCCGCCGCCGAGGCGGCGGGTTGCTGCTTCCCGGCGGACGACCCGGATCCAGGAGTACGCCTGCGCGAAGGAGGCGAGCAGCTCGGTGGTGCCGTCGGTCGAGCCGTCGTCGACGATCACCCACAGGGCGGGGAGTTCGGACTGTGCCAGCACGCTGTCGATGCACCGACGTGCGTACTGCACCTCGTCGCGGCACGGCGAGATCAGGCAGTATCTCCTGCTGTACATGGAACTCCTCAGGCCGGGACGGTCAGTTCGGTACGGCGGCGACGGACCGGCCGCTGCGTCTGCGCTGGGCGAACACCGACAGGAGCGTCGGCCACACGACCGGACGGGACGCTATCCAAGCGAATTGTGGTGCGCCGGCGCGCAGATCGCCGCGCGCCTGTGCTGCACGCATGTCGTCCCAAACGGAACGGCTGCGTGCCTGGCTGAGTCGCCGCCCCGCAAGCCAGGGGCGATCGGCGTAGTCGGCGAAGATGGTGTCCATGCATTCGCGCATCAGGTCGCGGTCCCGGGACGCCTGCTCGGCGTGCTCGTAGTAGATGACGGTGGGGCCGCCGAGGACCACACCGGGACCGGCCTCGAGAACGCGGAGCCAGAGGTCGAGATCCTGTGCGCGCGGCAGCGCGCGGAATCCGCCGACCGCGGCCAGCGTGTCCCTGCGGACGAAGGTGCCGCTGGTCACGACCAGGTTTCCCGGTGCCAGCATCCGCTTCGGGCTCAGCCGGATCGACCACGGCCACGGGTTGCCGCGGACCTGACCGGTGGGCGTCCGAGCCGGCGACGACACCAGCACCCGGCCGTGCAGATGCCCGGCCACCCGCTCCACGTGGTTCGGTTCCCACTCGTCATCTGAGTCCAGGAAGGCGATCCACTCGCTGCCGGCGTGTGCGATGCCGGCGTTGCGGGCGGGACCGCTGCCCTGCGCGAACTCGTGGGTGAGGACGGTGGCGCCGAGATCGCGTGCGATGTCGCCGGTACCGTCGCTGGACGCATCGTCGATGACGATGATCTCGTTCGGGGCGACGCTCTGCTCCTGGGCGCTGCGGATCGCCCGACCGATCATCGACGCGCGGTTGCGGGCCGGCATGACGACGTCGACGCTGACGGGGCTCATCGTCGCTCCCCGCTGGTCCGTGTCCACCTAGAATCGGCCCAGTTGTGCACGGTTGGCACCGAGGCGGAAGAGGCTCGATGATGCGCGGATTCGATCGAGGGGTCGGCCGTGTGCTGGCAGCGGGTGCCTATCTGCTGGTCGCTCGGCACCTGCCGTGGGGGCCGCGACCGTTCGGCAAGGCGTCCCGGCGGGTTCGTGGGCGTCTCGGCGCCCGCATGCTCGATTTCTGCGGCACCGACGTGAACATCGAACACGGCGCCTGGTTCGGCAGCGGTAAGGGAATCGAGCTCGGCGACCGCTCCGACATCGGAATGGACGCGTTGGTGATGGGCCCGGTGACCATCGGGAATGACGTCATGATGGGCCCTCGTTGCGTCATCCTGAGCAACCGCCACGACATCTCCTCTGTGGACGAACCGATGAACCGGCAGGGCTTTCTCCCCGATCTGCGCGTCGTGATCGAAGACGACGTCTTCGTGGGCGCCGGCGCGGTGATACTGGCCGGCCGCCGGCTCGGCCGGGGCTGTGTCGTGGGCGCCGGGAGTGTGGTGGCGCATGACGTCCCTCCGTGGGCTGTGGTGGCGGGCAATCCTGCGCGGGTGGTGCGCAAGCGCAAGGACTGACCTTTGGTGCCGGCCGTGCTGGTAGGTGGTGGTCGTACTGCGCGTTTGGACGTCGAGATCAGTAGGCGCCTTTGCCGCCGAAGACGGCGCGTGCCGTGCGCCACATGATCTGGGCGTCCATCGCGAAGGACCAGTTGTCGACGTACCGAAGGTCGAGGTGGATCGACTCCTCCCAGGACAGATCGGCTCGGCCGCTGACCTGCCACAGCCCGGTCAGACCCGGCCGCACCAGCAGCCGACGGGTGACGGCATCGTGATAGGTCTCGACCTCGGACGGGAGCGGCGGTCGTGGTCCGACCAGGGACATGTCTCCGCGGACCACGTTGACCAGCTGCGGGAGTTCGTCGAGGGACAGCCGTCGAAGGTGCCGGCCGACCCGGGTGGTGCGCGGGTCGCGA
>JAABUT010000586.1_pt1 | contig 55163 bp, 61 predicted proteins | sample 5559281 | NCBI WGS metagenome assembly JAABUT01 (sample SAMN10711880, study PRJNA513359) | rock metagenome | isolation source: Antarctica rocks | place: Antarctica: Victoria Land, Ricker Hills nord | collected 2016-01-04
GGGTTAGCTTATGTTCTCCTGAGCCATATAGATAGCCGGTCCTTCCCTTCTAGATACTTTCCTTCCTTAGCATTTATATACTCGTTACATTACACCCATATGACTCGCTCTATGCTGGCCCCTAACAGAATGACCCACGCTAAAGCTTGATCGATCATGTCGACTGACCATGCGCATAATTTCACATTTCTGAGCTATTGATAATTTAAAACCATAGAAAACACGATCAATAAAGAGAAATTTCTTAATCTTCATAAATTTCTTGAATTTAATTTAATTGTTATTGATTGATTGATTGATTCATACAATTTTTCAACATTGATTTTAAGTTCAACTCATAAAAGAAACTGTCAGAATCATGCTTAAATGATACAATCAATGAAGATCAGAATTGATAGTGCTTGATCTTTAAAGATAGCTATAACTGAATATTAAGAATACAGAAGAAGATTGATACAAGAACTTCTATTTATGTAATGTTCAAAGACTGTGCTAGACTTGAAAGAAATGTGTTTGTGACATGAGAAGAATATGATGTAAATAAACAAGATGTTGTTGAAAGAAAAGAGTGTTGAGAAAGAAAAAAGTTTGAGTCATATTTAAGTCAAATCTGAATCAAATCTAGATCAGATCTCAACTAAATCATTGACTAGCTTTAATCATTACATAAAGAACTCGCTAGCATTCACTGTAAATTGATTAAAGCTTCAGTCTTGTTCAGTCTTAATATGCTCATAACATTATTTCTTTCTTTGAAAATTTATGTTTGCATGAATATAATTCATTTGCTCACTTTTATTAATAGTTATTTTAATATTTAACGTAATTTGTTTAAATATAACTTATAAAATTCATTTAAAACTTTCTCTGAGTCATTGAATTTCTCTTTATCAACATAGTATCATTTGTTATCTTTATTTAAATTTGTTCATTTGACTTTGTACTATATTCAATCTTGATAGCATTTAAAGTTTAATATATTATTTATCTCTTAATGTTCATTATTTTTAATAATAATTGATTTAAGTGATTCTGAATATTGTTTTAATAGAAAGTTTTTTGAATATGATTGTTATGAGTTTGTATAAAGCGAATCATATGAGTGTATTCTAACTAGAAGTTCAAAGCTGAAGAAGAAAGAAGATGCAACACGTCATAAGTTTTACTCATGAAGACACGCTAGATCACTAGCGTGTCAACATCAGCTTTATACTAGTTTATGATAGTCTGACACAATCTATGTTAGACTAATTCAAAGTGCATGATTGCAACATTATCTTCTCTCTTTATTTAGCAATGTTCTCATTGCTGTAATTCAGTTGATCTTTCTTGAGTTGATTTCTATCTTGACTTGTTCAAATAACATTCATAAAAGTCATTAATGACTTTTAAGCAATCTTTGAATTCACTTTCATCAATGTTGTATCTGTTGAGATCATGCCTAGAATCTAATCACACTGCAGTGAGATAATGTGTAGCTGAATAGAATGTTTGATCAATAAAGATAGCTCTAACTAGAAAATCAAGAATACAGAAGAAAGAAGACAGTTTCGAGCTGTATTTATAGTAGAGCGAACAAAGAAACGAAGTAGTTGATTTGCTAGAGCTCAAATAGATGAAATGTTTCAGCATATTTCAATTTGAAACATCGTTGTTTCTTGTTCACATATCGAAATCTCTAGAGTCTATTGACTAGACTCTATTCAATGTCGACACGCTTCGTAACATTACTTTATTCTCTTTAAAAGTCATGTCTCTATGACTTGTAGTGTAGCTCATAGCGACAGCAACTAGAGAGTTCTGATGTCAGTCTTTCTATCAGTCTTTCTATTGATCTTTCAGATCATCGAAATGTTTATTGTAGTTGACTCACTATGTAGAGAATTGACTAGCTCATCGAAGAGATTGATTCTCATTGACTTGTCTTTGTAGCAGACTCACTAAATTGATCTTGATTTGAATCGAGTTGAATCAAATTTGATGACACAGATTATTTTGACTCGACTGATTCATAAGCTTTTTGAGAGAGAGTTGAACAGCTTATTTTCACTCGTCTGCTTCATGAGAATGAATTGATTCTCAAGCAATTCACGAAGATTCTTTATCGTCGATTCTATTAATTGAGTGAATTGATGCTACTGAATGAGCGATAGATTCTCTAGCAATTCAACAATCATATGTTCTCATTGATTCTATTGATTCTCTGATGTTGTTCTGTCTTTCGATGTCATCAATCATCAGGTAAACAAATTTCTTTATACTCGTTTCGTTGTTCATCAAGTAGCTTGAATGAGTAATGAAATCAATATCATGTGATAAACGAATTCTTAGTTTAATGTTGAGATCGTGTCTAGAATCTAATCATACTGCAGCGAGATAGTGCGTAGCTGAATAGAATGTTTGATCAATAGAGATAGCTCTAACTAGAAAACTAAGAATACAGAAGAAAGAAGACAGTTTCGAGCTGTATCTATAGTAGAGCGAACAAAGAGACGAAGTAGTTGATTTGCTAAAGCTCAAATAAATGAAATGTTTCAGCATATTTCAATTTGAAACATTGTTGTTTCTTGTTCACATATCAAAATTTCTAGAATTTATTGACTAGATTTTATTCAATGTTGACACACTTCGTAACAGTATCAATGTAAATCAATGTCATATTCTTTTCAATTAACACAATATTATAGTCATTTATCTCGTTCGTAGTGTCTGAAGTTCAATATGTTTTTCACTTTTCATTCATCTTCATCTTTAATCACTATAAAATCTGATGACTCATTTTGTTGTTCTTTTAAAGCATCTTTCAAATTTAGTTGCAGTAGATTTGACATAAACTTCAAATGAATCTTCATAGTTAACAATAGTTTCAGTCAATATGCATGTTCAATCTCAATCAGAATCTTGAAAAGTTCTAGCATCTTATCATTTAGCTTCTTTGATGATTGTAAGATCATTATGTTTCTAGAATTCAGAAACATCATGTCATTTATCTTGTAAATCATTTTCTTTTGATGCTTGTCAATCTGTTTCTTCATTGTGACTTTGACTCTTGCTAAGACTTGCTTGATTAATGCTAGTGATCATTTTATATGTTCAAATATATTCTTTGCTTTGTCTGCTTCAATTCTAGCTTAAGTGATCTCATATTCAATTGAGTTCAAATTGAAGTTCATATGAGAGTGAAAGTTCTTATTCAGAAAGAACGTTGACTGTTCAATTGATGATGAAATAGCATTGTTATTAATGAATTCAATCATAAATAATCAGGCGAATCAATTATCTTTCATATATGAGCAATAACTTCGTAGATATCATTTCACATTCTGATTCACTCTTTCTGTTTAATCATTAATTTGCAAATGATAGTTTGTAAATAGTTTCATCTTGATGTCAAGTTTCAGACATAAAGACTTTCAAACAATTAATATGAATTGTGAATCACAATTGAACATTATTGATCTTGATAATTCATGAGTTCTGAAGATTCATATCAACAGTAGCTTAACTGTTTATTCTGCAAAGATTTCTTCATTATTTGATCAACATAATATATAATGTCGTTTCTTAAACAATCAATTTATGACTGTCAGAATCGCGTTGTTTTCATCACTTTCTGATAAATTGATAATGAAGTTTAATGATATGTTCTGTCATCACTGTTCAAGTATGAGCAATGACTTCAGCAGTTCATTGATTTGATCTTTTGATGCTTTTGATCTACGATAAACGTAACAGTTTTGAATGTAGCGCTTGATCGTTGTTCTCATCTTCAATCAGCAATATGATCATCTCAGCAAGTTCAATGTTCAATTCATGTCAGAATGATCATTGATTGAAAGATCATGTGCTTTTCTTATTAATCAAATGATCATTAACTGAAAAACTCATAGTCTATCATCTTTTCAGAGTACTTCATCAAGTACTTTGCAATTGTCTAAATCAATATCTTGACAAGTTCTTCTGTTTTGTTTCATGATTATTCAAATATCAAAGCACAGTTGATTCATTCAATTTTCAACTATAATTTGATTCTGAATAGAAATCATCTCTTCGATTGAATTTTTGTTAACGTTCAATTCTTATTTCAAATCTGAGTCAAATTTAAGCAAAATTTGAGTCAGATCTTAATCAGCTTTCTGATCATCTTCTTGATTAACTTTTATTGACTGCAACTTAAATTTGTCTTTTGACAATAGCATCTGATGCTGATATAACTTTCAATCATCATTTAATTCAACTAACTTAACATTTGACATTCTGATCAGCACATCTTCTTTCAGATTCTGCTTTTCTGACTGATATATGATCTTGAAGTTATATTTGAATAACTTCTTAGCTCATTTAGTCTGTTGTCTGATCAATTTCTTAATGATCATGAAGTACTTCAAATTTAAATGATCAATGAAGATCTTGATTAAAATATCAGTACATTTCAATTCAAGACATCAATGCTTCAAGCATCAAATAATAGTCAAAAGCTCTTTGTTGTAAATCTTGTAGTTGCATTCTGCAGAAATCATGTTCTTGTTATAGAAGATTACTGAATGTAGAATGTCTTCATCATTATATTGAGACAATACTTCGTCGTTGACATAGTTCAAGAAGTTTATTTTCAGAATAGTTTCTTTAATTGAATTGAAATGCTTCAGAATGAAAGCTGTTGTCATCTGTTGCTTCAGTTTCTCAAAGATGATCTGACAAATCTCTGTTCATTCAAATAAATGATTTTTTCAAATCAGCTTTATCATAGATTAAATAATCTTCAAGAAGTTTTTTATGAATCATTGATAGAAATTGTAGAAGTCAATGAAGATTTGTACATAAGTTAATGATCGAGACACTTCTCAGCTTCAAATCACATCTACTTTTTGAAAGTTCATTCATAAATTATTAATGAATATTAATAGTTTTAAAAACAAGATTTTCTGAATTTCAAATTTGCACTTGTCAATGTTTATCTGCAGATTAACTTCATGAAGCTTGTTTAACATCTTTTTCACATGAGTTTTATGTTTCTTCAAGATGTTATTGTAGATGAGAATGTTATTCAGATAAATCGAACAGAATTTATGCAAATAGTTGAATAACATATTGTTGATATAATGCTGAAAGAATGTTGATTCATTAATTAATTCAAAGAGCATTACTTTATATTTATAAACATTAAAGAAAGTGACAAATGTGATTAAATTCTCACTTTCAGTGCTCATGTGAAGCTTATTGAACATGATGATAATGTTAAGTCAAATCAGATATTTACTGTCTTAAATTCAAGTGAGTACTTCGTTTATCAAGAGTATTAAATAACAATGTCTTTTAATCAGAGCATTCAGTTTTCAATAATTTATATAAAAGCAAAGATTATCATTTTTCTTTTCAATGAATAGTATTGACGAAGTGAATGAAGCTTTGCTGAGTGTAATAAACTGTTAGAATCGTGTTTAAATAATACAATCAATGAAGATCAGAATTGATAGTGCTTGATCTTTAAAGATAACTATAACTGAATATTTAAGAATACAGAAGAAGATTGATACAAAAGCTTCTATTTATGTAATGTTCAAAGACTGCGCTAGGCTTAAAAGAAATGTGTTTGTAACATGAAAAGAAGATGATGTAAATGAACAAAATGTTGATGAAAGAAAAGAATGTTGAGAAAGAGAAAAAAGTATTAAGTCATATCTGAGTTAAATCTGAGTCAGATCTCAACTAAATCATTGATTAGTTCTAATTATTACACAGAGTACTCACTAACATTTACTGTGAATTAATTAAAACTTCAGTCTTGTTCAGTCTTAATACGCTTGTGACATTACTCTTTTCTTCAAAAATTCATGTTTGCATGAATGTAGTTTCTTTACTCACTTTTGTTAATAATTATTTCAATATTTAGCGTGATTTGTTTGAATATAACTTATGAAATTCATTCAAAACTTTCTCTGAGTTATCAAATTTCTTTTTATCAACATAGTATCATTCATCATCTTTATCTAAATCTTTTCATTTGACTTTGTACTGTATTTGATCTTGATAGCATTTGAAGTTCAATATATTATCTATTTTTCAATGCTCATCGTCTTTAATAGTGATTAATTTAAGTAGTTCTGAATGCTGTTCTGATAGAGAATCTTTAGAATACAATCATAGTAGCTTTAAGCTGAACATTGAATGCAAATGCTTTATGCTGACTGATAAATGAAGATGATAAAAGATACTCACTTTAACAATGATTTGATAAAGATTTAGCTGTTTATCTTTCAAATCTTTGCAAAGTCTTGTTGTCTTGATGTTTTTAAAAGATAGTCAAACTCAGTCATTTACTTCATATATAATGTCTCATTTATGTTTATTGATCTGAACTTCAATGATCAACTTCATCTTTTTCAATTGTTGATGATTAAAACTCAGTAATTCTTTCATTCAAATGACAATATCATTTGCTTTTCTAGCTTTAAATCATTCATAAGTTGTTTCATAATCAGTCATATTTGAATTAAAACTCATTCAAGAGTGAAATTCTTTATTGAAGTAAAAGAAAATCATTGAAGTGACTGAGAAGATATTGAAATTGTCATTAAATTTCATCATAGATATTCATTTAATTCAGTCGTTCTGCATGTAATTGCAGTAAATTCTAAGTTTGCATTCAATATCTTAATTGACTCATTCTGATTGATCATCAATCTTAGAATGATATGCTGTAAATAAATTAACTATGATTCTCAGTTACTTGCAAAGACTTTTTCACATAGTTGATATGAATTGAAAGTCTTTGTTTGAAACAATAGAACTGAGTAAATCATGCAGTTGATAAACATTTCATAGCATGATTCAAATCATTTCTTCAACTGAGATGTCATCATCTTCTCAATGATAGAAAACATAGTAACATTCTTTGATGAAATAACATATGATTGTGCAAATGATGTTATAGTCTTCTGACAGAAATAGTTCAATGATGAAGTTCATAATTATATCTTTTCAACATTTCTGTGAAATTGAAAAAGAATGATGAAGTTCATTGATGCTATCTTTAAAGACTTTGCTTCGTTGACAAGCATGACAGTTTCAAATGTATCATCACATTCGTAATTTGTAAAGAGTGACAGTGACAGATTTTAATGCTTTTAATGATCAATATTTCAAATATTCATTTAATCTTATGTCTCAGATTTGCATCATTTTTAGCTGAGACATATTCATAAAAGCGTCAATATTCATAAAAACATTAACATCTTTAGAACTTTTATGAGCGCAGTATGCATCTTTATCATTTGATTCAACAAATATGATCTTGACATTTGTAGCAATTAGAATTGCAATGTTGAATAATATCATTAAAGCTTGTAATTCACTGTTATTTTTGCATGATCTTTCTTTGTTAAAATCATCATCAATGATCAAGCTGTCAACTGCGTGATTATCATACATTGCAAACATAGCTTTAATGTCACACAGACTGCTTAAAGTGTTCAGTGTATCTTTTGTTCTTTAGTAATAAATGTCATCATAAACATCTTGATCATTCTTCTCAATATTATCACTCTTTTCTTATTGTGCATTTGCATCACTTCTAGCACTATGTTCTTTCATGACAGCATCTGTGACATAAGTGCTTGCACATTCTTGAGCAAGATGTTCAAAGTGTTCAATCAGTGCATTTGCATCACTATTAATATCATGTTTTCTCATGTAAGCATATGCAACAGAAGTGCTTTCACAGTATGAAGCAAAATATTCGCTTTGTTTGAATCATTTGATTATAGTGACTACTGTGCTTAAGTTCTATTCTTTTTTAATTTCTTTCTTTTTGCAAATTATGTTTACAATGCTTTTCTTTCTCATCTTATGCATGAAGCTTTCATATTTCTTCTTGTTGCTTAAAATCTTGTCTGTCTTGTCTGCTTTATATCATAAACATTTGTTCTTCTTCATGTTTAAAACATCTCACAAGTTATTAAACTTTCATTCTCAGCTAATCTTAATTATTGTTGACTCAACATCATTTTGTTGTGCTATCATGAGCTCATATTCATTACTTTGCAATATGATATGTAATTAATCTTTAGTTTGTGATGTAAAATGAGATCTCTTGCTAAGAATTTGCTTCTTGCTAACTTGAGCATCATCAGTCAATGATTCATTCTCTGTGTTCAATTCGATCAATCTCTTCTACACAGCATCAATGATTAAAGATTTAGTTATAAGTTGTGATATTTACAGCTTCATTTGATAACATTACATCAAAGACAAGCGACGTTAGTCTTGAAGATTGAAAGATGAAAATACTTTCTGAACTTAAGAGTGTTTTCTTATGACTTGCGTTTAAATTGAGTTGCACATAGTTTTTTAACTTATATAATGAAAGATCATTGAAACAATCAACATATACATTGAATACAGCTTGAGTGTTCATAATCGCTTTAATATCATCATTATTGATCTGTTGCTTGATACAACATAGCAGAATCTTCAATATTAATTGTTGATGCTTGCAAACTTGTTGATTTCATGTTGCATTGATGCACATTCATGTCACTGCATGTTATCAAGTTCAGCTTTGCTTCAATCACTTTAGTCATTGATATATGCAAATGTTCACTTACTCTTCACATTCAATTTTTCAAACTTGTTTAATTTATGCTCTTCTGATTCATATTCTTGTATATAATGAGTGATCATTGTCACTGCAATGAGAACAATATTAGTAGAAAGTGAATTAAAGAATATCTTTGAGTATTCTTGATATGCTATTTCATCTCTGACTTTGCAGTAAATCTTCTGAATCAATACATTTGCTATGATTCTTGCGCAGAATCTGTCTTAAAAAGTCTTTTCACATTAAATGATGTTGCAATCTTTGATTAGTACATATCTTTTCACACGCAAAGTCATCATTATTTAGCAGACTTTTTATCAAATTCTTTCGCTCTTTTCTTGTGAATTGTTTCTGTTAATCATATTCACTTTCAACTATGATTCATACTTAACTCAGTACACTAAATCATCACGTTTCAAAGATGTTGTACATTTATTTATTATGAGTTTTATTTGCAACGAAAGATTTGAGCGTATTATCTTTCAAGTCTCTTTCGTCGTTGAAATGTTCTTTACTTCAAAATATTTGTGATCTGACTTTTTATCTAAATGATTTGCAATATTCTTTCATGCTTCTCTCATTTTCTCATTAAGTCATTTCTTTTTAAAGTCTGATCATGAACTGCTATTACTATTGACATGATTGCTCAATATTCACGCAAGTAAATAACGAGTGCAAACTTCAATAATTAACTCATAATCAATGATGAAGTTGCATTTAGTTCAACGTGATATCTTTTCTCATAAATATAATGTTATTGATTCTCAGTCTACATCGTTGATATCATCATCATCAAAATTAATTCTAGTATGTCTGTTATTAATTGATTGAAAAGAATCAAGCTGTTTAATGTTGCATACATTGAGTTTTTGAAATGTCATGATGACTTCACAAAGATACTTTCACTGAATGCTCTGTCAGCATTCAATTCTGTCTTTTTTCAAATTAATCATTTATTCTTTTGAATTTTTAAACGAATTATTACTTCAAAAGTGACACATCTGTCTTTGTTGAAAACTTCTTTTACAGAATCACTATCACTTAGATCTGTTGCAATCTTATTATCATTGTGAATCTTTGTGTATTCAACTGTGCTGCGCTTTAATGATGATGATGTCTTGAAGTTGTTCATGTGATGATGTCTTTTCTGTAATATCACTTAGTATCTTGATAAACTCATCATCATAAAGATCAATGTACTTTCATGTTATATTTAAAATGAAAATCTTTTGATGTAATTCAACAATGTATGATCATCAAGAAAATTTATGCAACAAATAATTAAGAAGAAGAATAGAAAAGAATGTCAGATTGCAAATGATTTTTTCTCATGATAAGAAAGAAATTTATCTTATTTCAAGCATTAAGAATAGTTCATTTAATTTTGACAAAAGTTCATTGAATCTTTATTAATGTTGAATAAACTATAAGTCTTGTCATTGATTCTTAAGATTTCTCAATTATGACATGATCTCACTATGTCATTTTATACTGAGAATCTTGAGCATGAACATGTTTTCTACAAGCATTCTACATAATTTCTTCAGTGATCAGCTGTTTGAATTGAGTATCACAAGAGATCTGAAATCTAGAATCATTGTTCACAGCAAACTGAATTGTAAAAAGAAAGTGAATAAACTCTTCTGCATGCATTTCTTTCAATGCTGTTTTTCATTCACACTCGTTGCTGATATATATTCTTGCAAATTCAGTTCAATTGTATATCATCATATTTGTGACACAGTTGTAATTCAGCTCATTCTTAATCAGCTTTATAAATTTATCATATTTCATGTCATCAATGCAAATCAAGTTCTTTATTAATTCATGTTTAAGAAGATTTTGTGATCTGCAACATATGCTATGATTGAGATTGTAACTAATTTATATTATGAAAATTTTAACTAATTTGACTGATACTGATTGAGATCTCTTAAGATCTCGTTCGTTGCAGACAACATAACTTAAGAAATGTGAATGTATCTTCAGTTGAAAAAATGATGAAAAATTGTATTTAAGATTATTTTGTTGTATCTTTCTGACTTTAAATTGTCTTTTTACATTGTAATTTGATCATTGTGTCATGAACATTAACATAAAATCACTTCTTAATCTTGTGACATCATTGAATATAATATGAAACTCATGATATATGACTTCAAATGTTAATCTGATGATTTCTTTTGACTTGTTTATATTTAACTTTCATTTTATAAGTTGAAGAAATTTCATCTGATTTCATATTCACATCTTTAATTGTGTATATTCAAATTGATCAATGCTGAGTTCTTCTTTCACTCTGTTTATTGATCATTTGTAGTATATATACTTTTTACATGATATCTTCAACAATGCATTCATTATATTAAAGAGAAGACTTGATGTTTGTTGAATATTTTCATGTCTGTGACTAATGACTGCGCTTATCACAAAAAACTTTAACATCAATGATTCATAACTTCAGAATTTGATTGATGTCATACTTATTGCATCTTGTTCATGTGATAATTGACATCAACTTTCAGTGATCTACTTACTGCTTAAGCTTTCAACTAAATTTATGAAATACATATTAATTATCTAGAGTTTACTACTGAGTCACTCACACTCTTTTGTAATACAATCACTTGCAATCATCAAGTCAATTTTCTTTCAGATCAATTCATTAATACAGTTGACTTTGATTAACTAACTTCATGATATCAAATTTGTAACTGATGATATTCTTGCAATGAGCAAAGCTTTGTTTGCTATGTATATTTTATAAAGACAAAGCTTTTGTAAGATTAAACTTTGACTTTAGTTTTTATTGATTTATAGTTGAGACTTCTGTTCATCAAGAAAAATTTGATTGAGCAAAGTCAAAAAATGTTTATATTTCTTAATGACTTAGTCATGTAGCATTGTTGACTTCAATGATTCTGTATATGCTCTGAGATATAAATATAATACATATACATTGTTCAATTTTTGTCTGCAATGAGATTGAGTTAATTTTAAATATTGTTACAAGTGTATCAAGATCAATAAGACTGAACAAGACTGAAGTTCTAATCAATTCGCAGTGCACGCTAGTGAGTATTCTGCGTAATGATTAGAGCTAGTCAATGATCTAGTCGAGATCTGACCTAGATCTGACTCAGATTTGACTCAGATATGACTCAACACTCTTTTTCTTTCTCAACACTTTTTTCTTTTTCAACACTCTTTTCTTTCATCAACATCTCGTTCATTTACATTCTCTTCTTTTCATGTCACAAACACATCTTTTTCAAGTCTAGCGCAGTCTTTGAACATTACATAAATAGAAGTTCTTGTATCAATCTTCTTCTGTATTCTTAATATTCAGTTATAACTATCTTTAAAGATCAAGCACTATTAATTCTGATCTTCATTGATTGTATCATTTAGACACAGTTCTGACATTATATTAAGAATTCGTTAATCACATGATACTGATCTCATTACTCATTCAATCAACTTGTACAGATGAATCAAGTCTAACTTTCGCAATTTGTAAAGAGTGACAGTGACAGATTTTAGCGCTTTTAGCAATCAATATTTCAAATATTCATTTAATCTCATGTTTCAGATTTGCGTCACTTTTAGCTGAAATATATTCATAAAAGCGTCAATATTTTCAACATCTTTAGCATTTCTAGCATTCTCATGAGCGCAGTATACGTCTTTATCATTTGATTCAATAAACACGACTATTTTGACATTTGTAGCATTGATATGTAGTTGCAACGTTGAATAATTAATGATTGATTTGACTATCTAAATAATAGCTATTTAATATATGCGTCGAAAAAGTCAATGAAGAAGTCAATGAGAAAGTTAATGAGAAAGTTAATGGGAAAGTCAATGAGAAAGTCAATGAGAAAGTTAATGAGAAAGTTAATGAGTAAACTAGAGAGATAGAAAGTCATGTAGAATGATTGATAGAATCATGTTTAAAGCTTGATAGAAAACAAATTTGATTCTTGATTGCAAAGCAATTCAAAGCTTGGTGAAAAGTTATGTAGAAAGTCATGAAGAAAGTCATGTAGTAAAAAGATCAGTAAATGACTCGATCAAAAGATCAGTAGAAAGCTTACTAGTAGAAAGATCAATAGAAAGATCGATTGAAAGATCAGTAGAAAGCTCACTAGATGACTTGATCAAAAGATCAGTAGAAAGATCAGCGAAGATGCTTGATAGAAAAACATGAAGAGTGCTTGATAAAGAGTCATGAAGAATGCTTGGTAGAAAGTTATGTAGAAAGTTATGTAGAAAGCATTGTTTGATTCGTGTTATGCGCTCAATCAACGCGTATTTTGAAGCATGTAGAATGTTTGATAGAATGTTTGATAGAAAGCTCAGTCAATAGCTCAATAGATAGCTCAGTAGAAAGATTGATAGAAAGATTGATAGAAAGATTGATAGAAAGATCAATAGAAAGATTGATTGAAAGATTGATTGAAAGATCAGTAGAAAGCTCACTAAATGACTCGATCGAAAGATCAGTAGAAAGCTCACTAGTAGAAAGATCAATAGAAAGATCGATCGAAAGATCAGTGAAAAGCTCAGTAGAAAGCATTGTTTGAAGCACTGTTCAACGTGTTTTGTGCGCTTGATCAACGCATTTGATAGAGCATTTGATAGAGCATTTGATAGAGCATTTGATAGAAAGTTCGATAGAAAGTAGAGTGATGAGTAAATGAGCGAGTAGATAGATGAGTAGAGTGAAGAGTAGATTGTTGAAATACGAGATCATATGAGACATTTTGATATATGAGGTTGAAGCTATCTAGTAGAAACTTCAAAGAAAGAAAAAGATGAGAGAAAGATCAAATATTCTGAATCTTCTGAATTCACTAGCGTCGAATGAACGTGACGTTGAATGAATGCAAAGATTATCAATCAAATCACATCTGAAATTTCAACATAAATGAGCGAGTAGAATGATGAGTAGATGAGCGAGTAGCTAGACGAGTAGAATGAAGAGTAGATGAGCGAGTAGAATGAAGAGTAGATGAGTGAGTAAAGTGATGAGTAGATAGGCGAGTAGAGTGACGAGTAGATGAGCGAGTAGAATGAAGAGTAGATCAGCGAGTAGAATGAAAAGTAGATGAGTGAGTAAAGTGATGAGTAGATAGGCGAGTAGAGTGACAAGTAGATGAGCGAGTAGAATGACGAGTAGAATGAAGAGTAGATGAGCAAGTAGAGTAAAGAGTAGATGAGCGAGTAGAATGACAAGTAGGTAGGCGAGTAGAATGAAGAGTAGGTGAGCGAGTAGCTAGGCGAGTAGATGAGCGACTAGATGAGCGAGTAGATGAGCGAGTAAATGAGCGAGTAAATGAGCGAGTAGATAGACGAGTAGTAGGCTGAATGCAACGAAAGAAACGAAAGCGATGAAAACAATGAAAGTAATGAAAGCGACGAAAGCGCGATTCAGTTCAATGACATATAAACAAACGCAGATTTTATTCATAAAATCTGATCACATTCAGATGAGCTCAGCTAAAATCTCGACTTTATCTCGCTTTAAGCAACAAATGTTTCTTTAGCTAAACTCAATAATTCAGTTCACTTTTCAAACTGCGAATGAAAGAAATTTGTTTATCTGATGATTCAATCTTGAAAGACAAGAACAACATCAGAAGATTCATAGAATCAACGAAAACATATGATTGTTGAATTGCTAGAAGATTTATCGCTTATTCAGTACGTATTCGTTCAAAATCAATTAATAGAATCTACAATAAAGAATCTTCGTGAATTGCTAGAGAATCAAATCGATCAAGAGAATTACAATAAAGAATCTTCGTGAATTGCTTCAAGATCAATCACTTTCACAAACATCTTCTTTGTTGAACAAACATTCATCTTTCTTCATAAAACTACTGAGCTTCGTTCTTCATTCAGTTCAAATCAACTCTCATCTTCTTCACTATGACATTTAAGAACACATCTGATAAAGATAAAGCTTTCGTTGATCTTTTGCAACAAACACGTTCACAAGCTTTCTCTTTTATCATTGACTCACAACACACTTCTTCATTCATTGCTTTCAACGAATCAAATGCTGAAATCATCATACTCAATGATATAAAAGCATGAAAGAAATGTATCTATGATCTTAATAAAGAAACAAATCATCTCGTTGAGATGAAACAACGAGACAAGAGCGAAATTCAACAGTTGAAAGCACAATTACAAGCTTTCACTGCTGTCACAGTCAATGTAATCATCACTGCTTTCTTGATTATCACTTACTTCAAATGATTTAAATATCACAAAATACTTGATTCTTTAATGTTCACTGATGAAAAGAATTCTACTTGAAAGAACTGATTTCTTGACATACGAGAGAAGTTAGCAATGAACATTGACATCTTTTCAAATGAACTTTACAAGCTGAGCTACATTAACTTTTGACTAGCAGATGATGTTGTCAAAGTCATTCAAGTCAGATGCGATTTCAACTGTGACAATTTCTATCTAACTGTCAATGAACTTCTAGAGAAACTAGCTCAATTATTTCATGACTCTGATAAGAAAGACAACTATCATAGAGAATATATTAATCTGATTCAAGAATCAAAGAAATTCAACGATTTCTTTAATCAGTTTCAACGACTATACATCTATCTAAAGTATCAGAAGAATGTACTAGTCATTGATTTAAAGAATAAAATAAACTCTCATCTTTGAATCTTTTGAACAGCTCAGATGAAGTCGCTCATTAAGCTATCAGATATTTGAAACTATCTGATTCGCTTAAACAATGAACATAAAACAGTTTGAGAGATCAAGAACAAACTATTCAAACGTGATGATTCAAAGATCATCATTTCTAAAGCAACTATTGCTGTTCAGTCTTCGACTTTGAAGTCTGACTGATCAAAGTCGCGCAGCGCAGTTTTGACTAGCGTCAAGAATGCAGACGTTCTAGTTGAAATCTGTTTTGTATGTCACAAATCGGATCATAGTTTCAAAGAATGCTTGAATCAATCTATCAAAGTCAATGCAGTTGACGAGAACTACGATTGTTTTGAACTCAATACTGAATCAGAGTTCAAGTCAAAAAACTAGTCATCTCTTCAACAGTCACTGAAGTGAATATTGTATCTTTGTGCAATCTAGACGAAATTCTATCGAAAGAGAATTACTTTAATAAGTCGTTTCTAGTCAATGCTCTTCTCATCTTGCAGAACAAATCATTCAGTCTTCGCTTTTTGATAGATAGTGATTCAGTCATTTATACGATCATACATATTAATCTAGTCGATAAAGTATGTAAAGAGCTGAAAATTCAATCTATATCACTGACAAAAGAGAAGTTAATAAAAGAATATGATGAAAAAATATCTAAGAAGACTATCACTCATAAAATTCTATTGAATCTCATCATTGAAAGTCATAAGAAATTGACTGTTTCTATGTTGATAGCTGACATCAATCATCACAAAGTCATATTAGAAAAATCATGAATGAACAAAAATGAAATATTACTGAATATGCAAATTGACGTCATCGTTTTTTCGAATCAATTAGATACTCTCATTTCGATTTTTTCGATTTCTCTCAATTCAAAGCATTCAAGTTGATTATGATCAACTTCATCTACTTTTACCTTTCAGTCAAAGATTTCTAGAATGCTCAAATAATCTGTTTCAACTATGATTCAGAAAGAGTCATTCTCAATTCAAAGCATAAACATCACTTCGTTCAAAACACTGTTGAATCGCTTAAAGAAGAATCAGACTGAAGTATTCGCTCTATTCATGAAGAATATCGATAGAAAAATCACGTACAACACTCAGTGCAATTTGAATGCTCTGAACGTCTCTTTCATTGAGAAAACTACTCAGAATTTGAAAGCTATTAAAGTCAAGCTGTCTTCAGAATATCATGATTTTCTAGATGTTTTTGATCGAGCTCAATTGAATAAACTACTTCTTCATTGCTTCTACAATCATAAAATTGAACTCATCAGTGATTCAATGCTCTCTTGCTATCGAGTCTATCAAATGTTTTCTATTAAACTTTTAAAAGTAAAGAAGTACTTAAACGAGAATCTGTCGAAGAAATTCATCACTTTCAGTCAGACTCTCTATTTCTTTCCTGTTTTATTCGCTCTCAAAGCAAATGAAGATCTTTGATTCTGCATGAACTATCGAAAGCTAAATGTCATTTTCAAAAGAAATAGATATTCTCTATCGTTGATAGACGAGATCATTGATAAAATAGTGAGTTGCAAGCATTTGACTAGATTGAACATCATATCAGCATTCAACAAACTGCAAATGCATTTCAATAGCAAGAATTACATCACTTTTATCACTGCTTTAAAAGCATATAAATACAAGATGTTATCATTTGAACTGACTAATGAATCGATCTCTTTTCAGCAATATATGAATGATGTTTTATGAGACTTTCTGAACGACTTTTGTCAAGTCTATCTAGATGACATTCTCATTTATAGTAAAATGAGAAAGAAATATAAAAATCACATCAAACTAGTATTGTGTTGACTACGTGAAGCTGAACTGCAGATGAATATTCAAAAGTGCGAATTCAATGTAGAAGAGACAGTTTTTCTAGAAGTCATTGTATCAGAACAAGATCTTTGCATGAATTCAAGTAAGATGATTATCATAATCAACTGAACTACTTCAATCAATTTGAAAGAAATTCAGAGCTTCATGAAATTTGTGAACTTTTATCGTTGTTTCATTAGAGATTTCTTCAAACTAGTCAAATTATTCACTCAATTGACTAGAAAAGACACGTCTTTTGTTTGAAACGAAGTCTGCATTCAAGCTTTCAGAAATCTGAAGAAACAGATCAGTTTCGCTTCAATTCTTCATCATTGCAATCTCAAATGTCAGACTATTTTCAAAATTGATGCATTGAACTATGTAAAAGATGAAACACTGTCTCAGTATGATGATGAGAGTGTACTTTACTTGATGATCTTCTACAGCAAAAGCATGATTCTCGCTGAAATCAACTATCATATCTATGACAAGAATTTGCTGATCATTATTCGCTGTTTCAAACATTGACGACTCAAGCTGAAATGTAGTGAATTATTTATTCAGATATTCATTAATCATCAAGCTCTGAAGATCTTCATGAAAAACAAACAGCTGAGTCGACGTCAAGTCAATTATCTGAACATTCTATCAAAGTTCAATTTTCAGATCATCTTTAAATCAGGCAAAATGAACACTAAAGTCGATGCGTTAATTCAAATGTCTCTAGCGAACGTCTCTGAATCAGCTAAATGATTTGAAGATTGCTTTCAAACTTGTTGCAATTGTGCACTTCAAGTTAGTTTAACATAGATTATGTCAGACTATCATAGACTAGTATAGAGCTGATGTTGACATGCTAGCGACCTAGCGTGTCTTCGTGAGTAAAACTCACGATGTGTTGCATCTTCTTTCTTCTTCAACTTTGAACTTCTAGTTAGAATACACTCATATGATTCGCTCTATGCAGATTCATAACATTAGTTCAAAGCTCATTAATCTTGCTATTAACGTGTAGATGATATAAAAACAAGCTACATCACTCAAACTTGAATCAGAATTGAAATCAGAAAATTGAGTTCAGAAGACTCATTAGAAATCAAGAAATTTCTAGAACAGAACAGAAGAACATGAATACATTGTTCTAGACTAACTCTTTACTGAGCTCATCATCAGAACAGAAGAACAGAAGAACATGAATGCATTGTTCTAGAACTGAAATCAGAAATTTCAGTTGAATTTCAATCAGCAATTTTCTACTCACACAATGACTAGAAGCACAGAATTAGAATTAGAATCAGTGAGCACAACTTGCTATGAACTTCAAAATGCTGAAAGAAAATCACTTCTATCACAGAATTGAACAGCATCAGAAGAAGAAGACACGAATGCATCATTGAATATCAAAGAAAAAAACATGAACGCGTTGCTTTTTGATCATGAAATAATCAAGATCAGCATCAGCATTGAACTGAATGCTTGAATAAGTGCTTATGAAGCAAACGATCTCGTTGCGTTTATCAAGTACATATGTTAACAGCATGACATTGAAATCAAGATTTACAATGACATGATTCAGATGTTGAATGACATCAACAAGATCAACATCAAATTGAAAGCTATCAACATCAAGTTGAAAGTTACGCAGATAACATTGAACGCAATTTGAACGCGTTTACAGAAAGAGATGAAGAAAAAGAACGTGATTATACGTCATTTAAAAGCAATATCAAGTCAACTAAGCACTTCAATTTCAAAAGATCAATTCTTGAAGTTAATTAAGCTATCTGACTCATCTTTGTTCAAAGATTCAAGACAGAATGTGAATAATTAATTGTTTTGAATGCAAAACAAGCTGAAGATGAACAAGAATCATTTTTCTATCGAAGAAATGAAGATTGCATATGTGAAAAGTCAAGTCAGTGAAACGATGATCAAACACATAGCATTCAGAATGAGAAACATGATCACAAACTCATTTCTTGAAGCAGAAAACATATTGTCGATCATAAATAAGATGTACAACGATCTTAATTAACATCACATGATTCAACGACAGTTCTTAAAGCTGTATTAAAACAAGATCTTCTTTCATGAATTTTGAATGAAATTTCAGAGACTTAGTGCAAAACTAGAATACAATAATGAAACTTTACTAAATGATCTTCAGCATAAGATTAGCTCAGATCTTCAGTGAGTCACGATCAATGAACAAACTATGAATTTGAACGAATTTGTCAACATTTGCATGCAAGTCAACATTCGATTGACGAAATTGAATGCTTAATCAGCTCTCAAGACATCAACGACTCAAGTTACTCATTTTATCGCTAGCATCTTGATAATGATCACTACTGCGATCTCAGCTTCAATCTCTGCATGAAAGAAACTCAGAATATTGAACGTTAATTTTGCTAGAGAGAAGTTGTTTAAAAAAGAACTTTGCTTCAAATGCAAGAAGTCAGAACATAGAGCATATGACTGTTTCAAGTTAGTTCAGATGCATGAAATTGCAGCGAATTTGAAAAATGACTTACTCTCATCAAAGTAGTGACTGAGAACGATATACTCATATTCTGCTTCATCAACATGTCTGATAATTCATTTGATTTTAAGTTGTTCACTGTTGATGTCATCTTGAATAGTCTAGAAAAAATATTCAGATTCTTTGCTCTGATAAATACTGAAGTTACTGACATGACTTTCATTGATGAATCTTTAATGTCAAAGCTATGTGAATGCTTTGATATTCAGTTAATATCACTGTCAAAATCAAAGTTGATTCAATTGTATGATGAAACTTCTGATTGAAAGTCAATTACACATGCTTTGTATACATCAATCATGATACAAGAACACAAGAATGAAATGATGCTTTTATTAATAACTTGTCTAGATCAACACAAGATAATCATTGAAAACTTCTGATTAAAAATAAATCAAATGTTGATAAATTCTGCAAACGATTAATTAATATCATCATTGAAGATTCAAACATTGAAATCTGTTGTTTCAAAAGCAAGCAGTCAATCAGCATTTTACAGATTTGAATCAAACGAAATCTGCAAAATGAAACAAAAGAACTTAAACTTAACTGTTACATCAACAATCATCTTAAAGAGACTCATGAATCAGAAATCAGTGAATAGATTCATTGAATCTGCTCGATTCATTGAATCTGCTCTCATAGCAAAGCAAAGCACTCAAGTTGATCTCGATCAACTTTGCTCATTTCAGTCAACTGAGACAAAGAAACTCATCAATATTGTCATGATTGAAGTTGCTGTGTATTGAACTCTAGTCAAGAATAAGAAGATCAAGATCTTCTTTTTGATCATTAGTGAAATCAACAAAGCACTTAGCTCAGTTGAAGATTTCGCGAAACTGAATAAAATGATCTTTGTCATGTCATTAAATGAACTGAAGAAGAAGCTTTCAATAGTTTATCACGATTTTCTGAATGTTTTTGATAGAGAAAAGATAATGCAGTTGCTCTTGCATTGATCATACAATTATAAGATTGAATTAAAAGAAGAGAGTCAATCTTCTAGAAGTTGATTGTATCTTATGTCAAGCTACAAGTTGCAGAAGATCAAAGAGTATTTAAAAGAGAATTTGAAGAAGAAGTTTATCACACTCAGCAAAGCATTTTTTGCTTCGTCAATACTGTTTGTCAAAAAGAAAGATGATAGTTTTCGCTTTTGCATGAACTATTGAAAACTGAATGCTCTGATCAAAAGAAATCATTATTCAATACTCTTGATAGACGAAGTACTAGCTCGAATTTAAGACAGTAAGTATCTGACTCAACTCAACATTATCATTACGTTTAATAAACTGCATATGAGTTCAGAAAGTGAAGATTTAACTACTTTTGTTACTTTCTTCGATGTTTACAAGTATAGAGTAATGCTTTTTGAATTAATTAATGAATCTGCTTTCTTTTAGCACTATATCAATGATGTATTGTTCAACTGTCTGCATAAATTCTGTCAGACATACTTGAATGATATTTTCATCTACAGTAAGATATTGAAAGAACATAGAACTCATGTGAAAGAAGTGCTAGAAAAGCTTCATGAAGTCGATCTACAGATAGACATTGACAAGTGCAAATTCAAGATTCAGAAAATCTCATTTCTTAAACTACTGATATTCATCAATGATCTGCGAATGAATTCTTGAAAAGTAGATGTGATTCAAGACTGAGAAGTGTCTTGATCGTTGACTCATGTGCAGATCTTTATTGATTTCTGCAATTTCTATCAACAATTCATAAAGAACTTTTCAAAGATTGCTTGACTCATGATAAAGCTGACTCAAAAAGATCATTTCTTTGAATGAACAGAGATTTGTCAGATGATCTTTGAAGAACTGAAGCAATAAGTGACGACAGTCTTCATTCTGAAGCATTTCAACTCAATCAGAGAAGCTATTCTGAAAACTGACTTTTTGAACTATGTCAACGACGAAGTATTGTCTCAATATGATGATGAAGACATTCTACATTCAATGATCTTTTATAGCAAGAACATGATTCTTGCAGAATGTAACTACAAGATCTATGACAAGAAACTGCTGATCATCATTCGCTGCTTGAAGCATTGACATTTCAAATTGAAATGTACGAATATTTCAATCAAGATCTTCATCAATCATCTGAATTTGAAGTACTTCATGATCATTAAAGAACTAATCAGATGATCAGCTAAATGAGCTGAGAAGTTATCTGAATATAACTTCAAGATCATATATCAGTCGAAAAAACAGAATCTGAAAGTCGACGCGCTGATCAGAATGTCAGACGTCAAGTCAGTTGAAGCAAACGATGATCATAAGCTATATCAGCATCAGATGCTACTGTCATAAGACAGATTTGAACTTTAATTAATAGAAGATGATCAGAAAGCTGATCAAGATCTGACTCAAATCTTGCTCAGATCTGACTCAGAATCTGACTCAGATTCAAAACTTGAATCGAAAGCTAATCAAAATTTGATCAAAGAGATGATTTCTATTCAGAATCAGATTAAAGTCGAAAATTAAATGAATCAACTGTGCTTTGATATTCGAATAATCATGAAACAGAATAAAAAGACTTGTCAAGATATTAATCTAGACAATTGTAAAATACTTGATGAAGTACTTTGAAAAGATGATAGATTATGAATTTCTCAGTCAATGATCACTTTATTGATAAGAGAAGCATATGATCTTTCAATCAGTGATCACTTTGACATGAATTGAACGTTGAACTTGCTGAGATGATCATATTGCTGATCGAATATGAGAATGATGATCAAGCGCTACATTTGAAACTGTTACGTTTGTCGTAGATCAAAAGCATTGAGAGATCAAATCAATGAACTGCTGAAGTCATTGCTCATACTTGAGCAGCAATGACAGAACATATCATTAGACTTCATTATTAATCTATCAGAAAGTGATGAAAGCAACGTGATTCTGACAGTCATAGATTGATTGTTTAAGAAACGACACTATATATTGTGTTAATCAGATGACGAAGAAATCTTTGCAGAATAAACAGTCAAGCTACTGTTGATATGAATCTTCAGAACTCATGAACTATCAAGATCAATAGTGTTTGATCATGATTCGCAATTCATATCAAATGTCTGAAAGTCTCTATGTTTGAGACTAAGCATCAAGATGAAACTATTTATTGATTATCATTCTCAGATTGATGATCAGACAGAAAAGGTGAATCAGAATGTAGAATGATATTTATGAAGCTACTGCTTATATATGCAAGATAATTGATTCATCTGATTATTCATGATTGAATTCGTTGATAACAATGCTATTTCGTCGTTAATTAAACAGTCAACATTCTTTCTGAATAAGAACTTTCACTCTCATATGAGCTTCGATTCGAACTCAATTGAATATGAGATCACTCAAGCTAGAATCGAAGCAGACAAAGCAGAGAATATATTCAAACACATGAAATGATCACTAGCATTGATCAAGCAAGTCTTGACAAGAGTCAGAGTCACAATGAAGAAACAGATTGACAAGCATCAAAAGAAAATGATTTACAAGATAAATGACATGATGTTTCTGAATTCTAGAAACATAATGATCTCACGATCATCAAAGAAGCTAAACAATAAGATGCTAGAACTCTTCAAAATTCTGACTGAGATTGAACATGCTTATTGACTGAAATTATCATCAACTATGAAGATACATTTGAAGTTTGCATCAAATCTGCTGTGACTAGATTCAAAGAACTTTCTGAATGAACAACAAAATGAATCATCTGACTTTATAGTGATCAACGACGAAGATGAATGAAAGATGAAGAACATACTGAACTTCAAACACTATGAACGAAGTAAACAACTACAATATCGTGTTAATTGAAAAGAATACAACGTCAATTTACATTGATACAACGTTGATGAAAGTGAATTTGAAGAATATCAGAAGATTGTAAATGATTTTCATGAATGATATTCAAACAAGTCAAGATAGAAATTGACTTAAGAAAGATTAATTGAACTGCAGCAATGAGAACATTGCTAGATGAAGAAAGAAAATAATGTTGTGATCGTGCACTTCAAGTTAGTCTAACATAGATCATGTCAGACTATCATAGACTAGTATAAAGCTGATGTTGACACGCTAGCGATCTAGCGTGTCTTCGTGAGTAAAACTCACAACGTGTTGCATCTTCTTTCTTCTTCAGCTTTGAACTTCTAGTTAAAATACACTCATATGATTCGCTCTATGCAGACTCATAACAAAACTATTCTTATCTTTGATAAAGTCAATATTCTATCTATTGACTTGAAATCAAGCGCAAATTCGAAATCAGAAGTCAATTTCTATCAAAGAATATGATTAGTCAATCAAATGAATGAGCTCTGCAGCGAATATAAACAAGCTAAAAATGACAACAAGCTCAAGCTTCATAGCACTAAGATGAAAAACTGCAAAATTATTGACGACGTTTTATTTAGAAAAAGATTACTTTGAGTTCTTGAGAACATGCACATGAAACTACTACAAGAAGTGCATGATCAATCTTTCATCTCTCATCTCAACAATAAATGAACTATTGATCTAGTTCAGTGCTTCTACTATTGATCAGATCATCAAGCTACTATCAGACAGTACATTTGAAACTGTCATATCTGTTAACGAAGCAAAGTCTTTAAAGATGCAATCAACGAACTTCATTAATCTCTATTTATTTCACTAGAACAATGAAAAGATATAGCTATGAACTTCATAACTGAGCTATCTTTGTCGAAAAACTATAACGTCATTTGCACAATCATATGTTGTCTCTTCAAAGAACATCACTATGTTTTCTGTCATTGAGAAGATGATGACATCTCAGTCGAAGAAACAGTCTGAATTATGCTATGAAACGTTTATCAACTGCACAATCTACTCAGTTCTATTATTTCAAATAAAGACTCTCGATTTGTATTCATCATGTGAAAAAGTCTTTGTAAGCGACTACAAATTATTGCTAGTCTATTCACTGCTTATCATTTTGAGATCGATGATCAAACAGAGTAAGTCAATCAAGACGTTGAATGCAAACTCAAAATCTACTGTAATTACATGCAGAATGATTGAGCTAAATGAATATCTATGATTAAGTTCAGTGACAATGTCAATACATTCTCAATCATCTCAATGATCTCTTTCTACTTCAATAAAAAATTTCATTCTTGAATGAATTTCAATTTAGATACAACTGACTATGAAATCACTCATGAATGAATTGAAGCTAGAAAAGCAGATGATATTGTCATTTGAATGAAAGAGTTACTGAACTTCGATCATCAACAATTGAAAAAGACTAAGCTGATCATCAAAGCTCAGATTAATAAACATAGATGAGACATCATTTACAAGATAGATGATCAGATCTGACTATTTTTCAGAAACATCAAAATCATAAAATCATGCAAGAATTTGAAAGATAAACAGCTAAATTTCTACTCAATTATTGTCAAAGTTAAGACTTTCTATCATCTTTGTCTATTTACAAGCATGAAGCATATACACTCGATGTTCAGCTCAAAGCTACTACAATCGTATTCAGAAGATCTTCTATCAGAACAACATTCAGAATCACTCAGATCAATCATTATCAAAGATGATGAATACTGAAAGATAGATGATATATTGAACTTCAAATGTTATCAAGATTGAATACAGTATAAAGTCAAATGAAAAGATTTAGATAGAAACGATGAATGATACTATGTTGATAAAGAAAAATTCAATGACTCAAAGAAAGTTTTGAATGAATTTCATAAGCTATATTCAAGCAAATCGCGCTAAATATCGAAATAACTATCAACAAAAGCAAGCAAAGAAACTACATTCATGTGAACATGAATTTTCAAAGAGAAGAGTAATGTTACGAGTGTATCAAGATCAATAAGACTGAACAAGGCTGAAGCTTTAATCAATTCGCAGTGCATGCTAGCGAGTACTTTGTGTAATAATTAGAGCTAGTCAACAATCTAGTCGAGATCTGACCTAGATCTGACTCAGATTTGACTCAAATATGACTCAACATTCTTTTTCTTTCTCAACATTCTTTTCTTTCATCAACATTCTGTTCATCTACATCGTTTTCTTTTCATGTCACAAACACATTTCTTTCAAGTCTAATGCAGTCTCTGAACATTACATAAATAGAAGCTTTTGTATCAATCTTCTTCTGTATTCTTAATATTCAGTTATAACTATTTTTAAAGATCAAGCATTATCAACTCTGATCTTCATTGATTGTATCATTTAGACATGATTCTGACAAATATCTTCAACTTTTGCATTTGAAGTAGTATTTTGCTATTCTTATTTCTTTATGCAAGAAATTCTTCTTGTATATCAAATTATATGAATTTCAGTCGCTGAAGTTGTTAATGTAGAAAAACTAGTTTTTATTTGACTCGCTAGAAATATTATTTGCTGATACAACATGCACACTTTTCAGAATTGTATGCAAATGAAAAAATTGATTAACTTCAAGTGAATAAGAATTTTTGATGTTATCTTTAGATCAATGCTTTATCTCAATCATTTCATGCATAGCATATTGAGTTTTCTCATTGCAAGATTTGAGTAGTTCAACGAAAGCATCATTGTGTCATAACTCATTATTCTTGTTGTCTTGACACGACAAATTTATAATGAAAAGAATAAGTCGTAGCTGATCAGACAATTGATTGTTTAACAAAGTTAAGACTTCAGTCATCTCTTTCAATCTCTTCTGAATCAGAACATAATCACATCTTCAAACTTTCTTATTTTTCTATCAGTTCAATGAGCAGTATACTTTATCACTGATAAGATTCTTTAAATCATCGACATTTTTTTCATCTTGTTTTCAGCATTGAAGTGACTCATGAACACTTACGTAGTATGATCTTACTCAGATCAAATCTTTTTTCTTTTTATTTAATTCTTTATCTGATACAACTTTCTTGTTGACTATGTTGCAACACTTGCACATGAAGACTGTTAACATGTCAAGAAGCTTTTCTATGTTCAGAGTCTTAATTAAGATCAATGCATGATATCATAACTTTGAATTGAGTTTTATCTCTTGTATTTGATTGCATTGTTCATAAATGAATGCATCTTGAATTTTACAAAGACTAAAGACACAACTGAATCGTATTATCATAACAGTCAATGCATACTTATTGATCTTGCTTTGTTTTATATCTTTGTAAAGAAGAATATCTTTCATCACAAGAAGATTCAGATGTCAAGTATTATGATGTAATAACTGTCTTTGAAACATTTCTCATTTATTGATGCAATTGAAAAAGATCTTTATTAGATGTTTATGTGTGATCTCACTGTGCTTTGCACTGAAATTATCAGCACTATTGTATATTTGAATCTGACTTGCATAATGTGTTATTGCATGTAGTTTTGAAATGTTGAAATGATCAACATTTGTATCTAAATGCTCAGATTGCAAATGATGAAAAACATTCTTTAGCTTGTTCAATTGAAAAAGCGCATGTTCAAGATATTTAGACTGATTGTGTTAAGTTGAGTATTTGAGTTCAAGTCAAGTATTCAACTCAAAAAGTGTTAAGTCAAGTTGAATTTTTTTTGAAAAAGTGTTGAGTTGAGTTGAGAAGCTTGACTCGACAACTCAACTCAAAAACTCGACTCGACTCAACAAGATATTAAATAGATGTAAATAGCTTAATTGAACAGTCTACATGATTTTTCTTCATGACTTTCTACCATGTTTTTCCGTCATAACTCTCTATTAAAGTCAAACAATCTTCACGTTTTTTCTTCATGTTTCTCTTCATGTTTCTCTCTATATTCTTTGTCATGATTCTTTATCAAACGATCTTCATGTTTCTCTTCATGATCTTTTATCAAATGATCTTCACGTTTTTCTTCATGTTTCTCTTCATGTTTTTCTTTATATTTCTCATCAATGTCATGACTCTTTATTAAACAATCTTCATGTTTCTCTTCATGACTCTCTATCAAAATATAATGCAAAAAGATAATGCAAAAGTCAAAAATCGGAAAAATTTCTATATTTAGCTTTCTTGACATCAAGCTCAAGTTCTTGACAAATTGAGTTGAATTGACTCAATTTTCAGTCGAGTCGAGTCACGTCAAGTTGAAAATATGAGCAACTTGACTTGAATTAAGTTGAAAATGTGAGCAATTCAACTCAATCTAAATTTGAGTTCAAAATGTTAACTCAAAACTTAACTTGACAATAAGTTTAAAGATATTAAAGAATTTCTTCGTCATGCAAATGATATTGAGCAAGTATCACAAAGTTTATTACTGCTTAAGCAAAGTGAATCGCTGCAGATGCTCTCATGATTAGAAGTGATGTAATGATTAATATAAGTTAACATACAATTGACTTTTGATTTGCATCAATTCATTACTTAATTGTACTGTACTTAATAAATCTCTTCATGTTTTTAAATGATGAAATGACGTGAAATCTTTGATTCAGCTAAGCTGTTTCTGATGCATCGTTTAAAGCTAATCTGATTTCTTTTCTTCTTTGACTTGTATAAACACTTTCATTAATGATTTAACTGAATCATAACATCAAATACAAAATGATTCTTTTAAGTAGTTGATGTAACATGTTTATCATCATTGTCTCATGAATATTAACAAACATATGTGATCATGCAAAGTTTTTCACTGAATGTATTCAAGCAAAGTCATTCTCGATCATATTGTTCTTTCTTTGTTATCTTTGTTGATTTTTAATGAATGCATGCATTCAAATTGATAATGTCTTGTTTAAATTTTCACGCTCATAAAATGATACTTAACAGATAGAACATTGTTGATTCATCTTGATATTTGTAATTAATACTTGTTTCTCGTAGTTCATTATGAACTTAATGATTATTAAATAACATTGTTTTATCTTATTATTCATGCAAAGAACAAAAATGTTGTTTTTGAACATAACTTCAATGACTGTTACATGTGAGATCATGTATTAATGCATGATGATACATGTTTAACATACATTTGAGTATGATTGATAACATCATGTGTCAAATCTTTGACTTGATATTGTCATCATTGTTGTCAACTATGAGAAAAAATCTCAGAAGAATCAATCTCAATCGTTTTTGAGCATATCTTGTGCATTGATTTAAATTTTCTATCGTTAAATATATAAATCATGCAGATAAATTACTTTAATGCTCAGTCAAGACTGTCTTATCAATGAAAATTAACAGTGATATCATGATAGCATTATCAAAAAGCTTCTTCTGCGTTTTTCATCATTAATCAGCAGTATGCATCTCATTATAGACTTAAAAGTTGTTGACATTATAATGTCAAATGAATGCGTAAATCAGCTCATTTTGAAATGATGAGTGACTCAACAAGAATTGAAGTGTCTTAATGATGTTGCAATATAAAATGCAATGTTGCTCTTCTTGAACTTCTTCGTAACTGAATTCAACTGTGAATGTTCAAGAATGTCACTCGTCATTTTCAACATCATACAAAATCTGATGTAAAAGTATCAATTACTTGTTTGCATCATGAAAGCTGACATGTTAATGTAAGACTCGCAAGCGCAAGTCTTGAAAGAATTAATTAACACTGTTTTTGATAATATTTATTTAATGAAGTCAGTGAGCAAACGTGTAATCTGCTTTGCATTGAAATGAATAGTATTAATTGTTGTTTATGTTTTTGATCATTTGAGAATTTAAGCTCAACGACTCTGATACTTTCTTTGACATGTTGACTGTCATTTCAACATCATGATCAGTTGTTTCAATGAAGATTTCAACTCACAACGCTGATGATGTGAAGAAAAGTTCAGTCTGAAGTTGTATCATTTTAATTCTTAATGATATATGTTTCATATTCTGATTCAAATCAGCGTTATTCATTTCAATGTTCATGTGCTTTTCTGCAAAATCATTTATTAACATATATTCTTGATTCTCGTCTTTGATGTTCATCTGAATGCTTTCATCGTAAGAATCATTTAAGTTTGAATCTCATTCTATAGTCTTATGATCGCGTCAGATGAGTTGCATCAAATTGCATGATGATGATTTTAATGATGATGATAACTTTTGTCAAAGAATCTTTCGCGATTGATTATGCAAGCAAACATGACAGTGATGAAAATGATGTTCAAGCTCGCTGATGTTGTTTATCTTCATTTCACATGAAGAATATACATGTTGCATTATCTGTAAGTCTTTGATTAATGTTTTTATATAACTTGTACAAAACAATGATGAATTGTAATAATTCTTTATGCTCAACTGTTTATCTGTGCATGAAATGTCAGTAACAAGATGAATCAAAAATGTCAATCATAAAGTTAATGAATCACATTTGTTCAGAAGTTATTGACTTCAATTTAAACTCAATAAATTTGATTTGATTTGAATTCATACACTTTTGTGACATCAATTTAGACTCGACTCATGAGAAACTCTATGCTATTTATATCGAGTGAACAAAACTCTCTGAGAAAGAAAATCACTTGTCGTTTACACAACGACTTCACGTCGTCAAAATAATGATCATAAGACTATGTATCAAGTTTGCATCTATAACTTCTATTCAGCATGTAACGCTTGAGTAAACTCTTAATGAGTGTCTGTGTTGTTCATTTATGACGCATCATCTTTGCTCTGCTCTTCATTGATGATATTCTACACAATGATGTTTCGATTCAATTCTCAATTCAAAGATGAAAGATGTTTTCTTTGCACTTGTGATGCTCATGATTGTAACATATGTAGAGCTGCATTCTCTTACTCAATGATTATCATTCATTGCACAGAGAAATATGTAATGAAAGAGAGATGCACACGATGAGAAAATAAAGTGTGATTGTACTGAGTAACTCTTTTCTTCTCTTGATTTGACTTATATCACATAGACATTGAATGAATTGTTAATATAAATGTGCAATTGCAATCATTCAATGTTTGACTTTAATCAATGAAAGAGAATGTGTTCTGATCATTCTCTTGAGCTCTCGATTTTTCACATAGATAAATGTATGACTTGACATCAAGTAAAAAAGATGAGTTCAAGTTCTCTCAGTATATCAGTATGATCGACAAGTCACTACTTCTTCAAGCATTGTAATCACGACTCTCAGACTGAGAACAACTATTCTATCTGATATCTTTTCATCAATTACTCAATGACATTATCAATGTGATGAAGACGTTTCAGTATATCAACGCAGTCAACAAATTGCAAATTCTTCGATCACTTGTAATCACAACTTTCATACTGAGATCGACTTTTTCACTAGATATCTTTTCATCTTTTACTGACATTGACATGTCATTAATCTTCTTTGTAGATCAATTGTGACTGTTAGAAAGAGTGTTGTCACATGAGTGAAAACTCTGCATGATGACTTTTCTGATCACGTAACGTTCTAACATCGTTCAAACTGCGTCAAATTGAGATCTCTTAACTCTTCTGACTTTTATTCAAAGAATAAAATCAAAAGATTCGTAGTTGACATCATGTACAAATGAATCTCGTTGTCAATCTTTAAACTCAATAGTTAAAATATGTAAACTATATTTAGTTAAATCATAAAAAGAATGAAATCAATCACTTGAACAAATATTATTGTTATTCTCATGATCTAACTATTGTTGCTTAAGATGCAATCATTTAAATCTCTTATGAGATGAAAGTAATGATTATTAAAGTGCTATATATTTCAAGTTGAAGCAATCTTTAAAGTTTACAAACTTTATCTTGTCATCGTCATTTATTTTGCTTTTGTCATGACTTGATGAGTAATTCAAAAGATATATTACTATGCATTTATCTTTTTCATCTTTATTTGAAACGCTCTGATAGCATGTCAATTACGCTTAAACTCATCGTTGCTTCTTCTGAACTTATCATAAGTGCAAAGCTGCTTAAATTTTATAGTTGTTGCTATCTGATGTACAATGAAGATTGAGAGAATTCAAGTATCAAAGACTAAAGATTTGAACTTAGATGAAGAAATTAGCTGATCAACAAACGTAAAGATGAACTCATCAGTTAAATAAGTGACAGTAACAAGCGAAAATGATTGTTGATGATAAGATGACATTGAAGATGATGTAATTTTGTTTCAAAGAATTTCTTGTTTGATGATTCTTTATGTGATGTTAACTGTTTGTTTAAACGATAACAAGAATTTTGATGCATTTAATGACACGTCTTGATTGAACTCATTTATTGCTACTGTTAATAGTTAGATAATGAGTTTGATTACAATGCGCATATTAATGAATCAGATGTTACTGCATACATCAACTTCAATAAAAATGTACTTGATGATGTTGCATTATAGACAGTGTCTGCGATAAACTGACTGCTTGATGAAGACTTCAATTTTATCAATGAATCTTTATTTCTTAAGAATGAATGAAGTTGTTCAATAATTAAACTGAATGAAGAATTGTTGCAGTTAATCTCTTCATCATCTCTTGTGATTGCTGTTGCTTAATATTGTATCGTCTTCGATTTTATCGTTTCATGAAAATGATTTATATTTCAATGATAACAGATGCAAGTAAAGTTTTTACACTGTTTGTGACAACATCGTTAATGAGTAAGAAGATTGAGTATGTATAATTCATCTCTCTGCAAATGCTTCTTATGTTTGTTCTTTAAACACTTTGCATGAGTGATGTCATTGATCTGAATGAAAGCAATCAGTTAATTAATACACAAAAGAAGCAATTCAAAATGATAATTAAGATTTCATTTCTTGACATTCATATTTCTCTGTCTTTTCTTGATACTTTAAGCTCAAAAGAAGTTTCATCATTTGTAATATAATTGTTGAGATTTTTGCAAATTTATGAACTGATTAATTTAATGACAAACTCTGTCTTGTTGTTATTCTGCAAATGAAACAGTATATTCTTTGAATTTCTTCAGTCGTTGCGTCTCTTCAACATCTTTGTCATCTCAATTGATTGATTGAAGTAATAAACAATAGTTTGATTGCAAAGCGAAAAATGCATGTAGTTTCAGTTGATACATTAGTCAAAGATCAAACGAGATTGATTGTTACATCAAAGCTCAAAGTTAAACTCGCTTGCATGATTGAATACTTTTATATCTGAGTCGTGTGAAATCTTTCTATCATCAAGTATGATTGTTCAGTTCACAACGTAAGACAGATCATATACATCTGAATCATCATCATGAAAGTTTACAAACTTCTCAATCATGTTCTCATTTATCTCTTCATCATATATTTCAGAATCAACTCTGTTCTTTCAACTGTTATTGTTGACACTCAAGATCTGCTTAAATTAATACTATGTATTATGTCTGAATTATAAGTTCAGATCAGTAAATAAAACAGTATCTTTAAAAAGATACTTGATGTTTTTCAAATTAAATTGTTTGTTTCATGACTCTATTTTATTTGTTTGCTTCAAAACATTCAATATTCTTTTTACGACTGCTTTTTTGACAGATTCAAAAGATAAATGAAGTTCAAAAGTAGTATTTCTTTGTTTTTTAACATGTTGAGTAGTGATAATTTTTTTTATATTTCTTCATTAAGTGCATGCAGTCTATGACTATGATACTATCTAGACGCTGTGTATATGCTAAATTACATGTAATCTAGTCAAAATCGTTGCAATGTATCTTTTCATTAATTAATCACATCGATAGTTTGCGTAAACGAGCGCGTTAGCTGTTTATATAATCAAGTGATCATACAAACAACTCAAGATTGTGAAAATTGATTACTTCAACGTAAGCTTTTCACTTGTTTGTATAATCATCAAGTTAAGCGAGCTAAATGAGCTTTGATTTATGTAAATGAAAGCTGATTACTTCAACGTAAGCTTTTGAGTTCGCTGTATGATTACTCAGCTGAATGAATTAAATGAGTTTTGATCTATGTATTTGCGACGCATGTAGATCAATCAGAAAATCGAAAAAATCGATTGATTTACTGCATTGCACAGATGTGTATATGTGCAAAAGCTGAGTCGTGTCTTCGCAGTATATATGTGTGTGATGTATATGAGTTGCAACGTGTGCGCAAAGACGTTGCTGTCGTTCTGTGTATATGAGCAAAGACTGTGTCGTGTCTTTACAATGTATGTGATTGCAACGCATGTAAATTGATCAGAAAATCGAAACTGATTGATTTACTGCATCACACAAATGTGTATGTATGCAAAAGCTGAGTCATGTCTTTGCAATGTATATGTGTGTGATGTATATGAGTTGCAGCATATGCGCAAAGACGTTGCTGTTGTTCTGTGTATATGAGCAAAGACTGTGTCATGTTTTTGCAATGTATGTGATTGCAATGCATGTAAATCGATCTGATAAAGCAAAAAAATCAATCGATTTACTGCATTGTGCAAGTCTGTAAATGTGCAAAAGCTGAGTTGTGTCTTTGCAATGTATGTGTGTGTGATGTATATGAGTTGCAGCGTGTGCGCAGAGACGTTGCTGTCGTTCTGTGTATATGAGCAAAGATTGTGTCATGTTTTCGTCGTGTATGTGATTGCAATGCATGTAAATCGATCTGATAAAGCAAAAAATTGATTGATTTACTGCATTACACAGACGTGTAGATGCGCAAAAGCTGAATCATGTCTTTGCAATATATGTGTGTATGTTGTATATGAGTTCAACGTGTGAATAAAGCGCTGTTACTGCTTTGTGTGTGATTGCGCTGCGTGTAAATCGATTTGAAAATGCGAAAAATTGATTGATTTACTGCATCATGTCTGTCTTTATGTGTGCAAAAGCTGAGTCGTGTCTTTGCAATATATGTGTATATGTTGTATATGAGCTCAACATGTGAATAAAGCGCTGTTATTACTTTGTGTGTGATTACGCTGCATGTAAATCGATCTGAAAATGCGAAAAATTGATTGATTTACTGCATCATGTCTGTCTTTATACATATGTGCAAAAGCTGAGTTGTGTCTTTGCAATATGTATATGTATGTTGTATATGAACTGCAGCATGTATGCAAAGACGTTGCTGTTCTTCTGTGTATATGCAAGCTTCAATGCGTTGATGACTGTATTGTTATTTTTTATTTTTTATTTTTTATTTTTTCTTTCTTCATTAAGTGCATGCAGTCTATGACTATGACACTGTCTAGACGCTGTGCATATGTTAGATTACATGTATCTTGATCAAAGTCGCTGCTTTATATCTTTTCATTGATCAATCACATTGATAGTTTGTGCAAACAAGCGCTTTCAATCAAACAACTTCTCTCTCTCATGCTCTCATTTTCTCGTCTCTTTGTATTCTTTTCACTTTACTCTTTTGTTCTCAGCAATGACTAATTGCATGAAACAACAGCAACAAAAAAGAAAATCAGTATCAGAAGCACACAGCGAGAGTGAATTTGAGTTATTGTTGTATGCAAAACCTGTATCGTTTTTTTGAATTTGTCAAGAGTCTCATCAAAATTTTCAAAAAGTTCAAAATAAGAATCAGATTTGCAGAATCAATCTCACTGCTCTTTCAGTGCTTCATATGTAGTATATTCAATGCTTGATATGTAGTATATTCAGTGCTTCATATGTAGTATAGCTAATGCTTCGTATGTAATCTATTCAGTGCTTCATATGCAATCTACTCAATGCTTCATATGTAGTATATTCAACGCTTCATATGTAGTATATTCAGTGCTTCGTATGTGATCTACTCAATGCTTCATGTGTAGTATATTCAATGTCTCTTATGCAATTTACTAAGTGTCTCTTATGTAGTCTACTCTGACAGTGCCTCATGTTCAATCTGCTCAGTGCTTCATATATAGTATATATGATCTATTCAGTAAGTCGCATAAGAGGCACTAGATAAATCACATATGAAGCATTGAATAAATCACGTACGAAGCACTGAATATACTACGTATGAAGCTCTGAATATACTACGTATGAAGCACTGAGTAGATCGCATATGAAGCACTGAGTAGATCATATAAGAGACACTGAATAGATTGCATATGAAGCACTGAGTAGATCACATATGAAGCATTGAATATACTTCATATGAAGCACTGAATAGATCACATATGAAGCACTGAGTATACTACATATGAAGTACTGAATATACTACATATGAAGCATTGAGTAGATTGCATATGAAGCACTGAATATACTACATATGAAGCACTGAATAGATTACATACGAAGCACTGAATATACTACATATCAAGCATTGAAAGAGCAGTGAGATTGATTCTGCAAATCTGATTCTTATTTTGCACTTTTTGAAAATTTTGATGAGACTCTCGACAAATTCAAAAAAACGATACAGATTTTGCATACAACGATACAAATCATTAAAGAAGCTTCGAAAAATAAACAGACTGACGTTTTCAACGTTTATACAGCTAAAAATGAGACATGACTATTTTAAAAGCTATTTGCATCGATTATCAGAGAATAATTTAAACAAATGCTATAAAATATGCAAGGCGAGACAAACATTGAAGCACTTACTACTGAACTGCAAACATTATAGAGCAGAACAGTTACAGCTTAAAGCAAAAGCACAGTTCAAAAACATGAACATTATATTGACATTGTTTATCATCAAGATTGAAAGAATCATAATGTTAAAGTACTTGAAAAGTACTTGAATTGCAACAAGAAAATGACTATTGAAAATGAAAAAGTAAAGTGAAAAGAACATGAAGAGATGAGAAAATGAGAGCATGAGAGAGAGAAGTTGTTTGATTGAAAGCGCTTATTTATGCAAACTATCGATGTGATTGATCAATGAGAAGATATAAAGCAACAACTTTGATCAAGATACATGTAATTTAACATACATACAGCGTCTAGACAGTGTCATAGTTATAGACTGCATGCACTTAATGAAGAAATTAAAAAAAATCTTTCGTTCTCAATAATCATTTTCTTGTTGCAATTCAAGTACTTTTCAAGTATTTTAACATTGTGATTCTTTCAATCTTGATGATAAACAACATCAATATAGTGTTCATGTTTTTGAACTGTGCTTTTGCTTTAAGCTGTAACTGTTTTGCTCTATAATGTTTGCAGTTCAGTAGTAAGTGCTTCAACGTTTATCTCGTCTTGCATATTTCATAGCATTTGTTCGAATTATTCTCTGATAATTGATGCAAATAGCTTTTAAAATAATCATGTTTCATTTTTAGCTGTATAAACGTTGAAAACGTTAGTTTGTCTATTTTTCAAAGCTTCTTTAACATCGACGTTTCGACGAAGAGCTTAAGTAGCTTGTAAGCTAGTGAGCAACAACATCTGACTCTTAATGCGCTTGAGACGCATATGCTAGCTACTAAATAAGACGTTTGCTACAAGCTAGCTGTCAGCTGAGTTTGCATCGTTGATTAGCTTACATGCTACATAAATCAGCTACAAGCTGATTTAGCTGATTTAGCACTACTCGTTTATCTACTCGCTCATCTACTCTTCACTCTACTCGTCTATCTACTCGCTCATTTACTTGCTCATCTACTCTTCACTTTACTCGCTCATCTACTCGCTCATTTACTCTTCACTCTACTCGTCTATCTACTCGCTCACCTACTCTTCATTCTACTACCTACTCGCTCATCTACTTGCTCATCTACTCTTCACTCTACTCGTCTATCTACTCACTCATTTACTCTTCACTCTACTCATTTATCTACTCGCTCATTTACTCTTCATTCTACTATCTACTCGCTTATTTACTTTTCACTCTACTATTTACTCGCTCATCTACTCTTTATTCTACTCGCCTATTTACTCGCTCATCTACTCGCTATGTATAATTGCAAGACTCAGAGCGTAACTGACGACAGCAATCTATCAAAGCATATAATATATCAAATTGATCGACAAGTTATAGAGCACAATCGTACGATCAAAACAAGCTCTCATTCGACTCAATAGCTTCACAGATGACTGCGTCGCAAGTCAAAAATCGAAAATCGAAATTTTTCGCGCTCACGCAGGTCAAAATCGACGGCGAAACGAGAGTTCATCAACACAGAAGAAAGAATCATCAATTCAGACAGTAATTTGATTGATAAATCGAAGAGCAAACTCACATGAAAAGAACAAGTCGTCAATCGACTTTAGAACAGCACAAAAGACTGCTTACTGATGCAAAAATCGAAATCAAATTCTTTTGTGCTCAAAGATTGCACAAAGAACAATGTTGTTTCAAAGAAGTACAGCGTTTCTTATTAAATCACTATCTGTTTTATCTTTTCTTGATGCACAAGACAATAAGTCGAGATCAGTCGTTACTATTCTGAGCGAGATAACATGACTACTTTGATATCTGAAATATAAAGCAATTGCATCAAGCATTTTCTATCAAAAAGAGTAATCTAGATTCTTGCAGACTAAATTTATATCATTTTCATCTGACATAAGTTGATAATAGAAGATGATTTATTGCAGATTTTGAAATAGAAATTGAAAGATCTTTACACTAGAGTTATTGTCTACGTGAAACGCTCTGAATAAAAGATTAAAGAAATATTTAAGTGATGTCAAGTGAATTTTCTAGAAACTCGAAGCTTGAAACTCGGAAAAATTCTCTATAAAAAGAAATATAAAGAGTCGCTTTATGCGCTCTTTCTCGCCTCATTTCGCGAATAGTAACGCGAAACTCAGTAGAAGCAATAGCTCAGCGTTAGAACTTAAAACGTCGACGATAGAAATCAAAAAGTCAACATTAGAGATTGAAACAGATTTATGAGATGAACTTAGCATGAGTTCATCAACAAGCAAACAACTGCAGAACGACATTGTCGATTTATTTCACAGTCAACAAAAATCGTTTACATCAGTAAATAGAAAAACGCAATACATGTTTAGTTCACTTGATGCATTGATGCTAAATTCACATGCAAACGTGCATAATGACAAGAATACAATCAATCTGCGAAATGCAAACTCGCAGCAAAAAGAGTAAACATGAGCGATTGTGAAATTCAAAGAAATGAAAAAGTGAAAAGCAATGAAAAGTTCGCAAAAAGAAGCTAGCATCGAAGTTAGTACAAGCAAGTGCTATGATGTCATCTTTAAAGAGATGCAGATAAAGAGACTGCGCGAAAGAATTGAATTTGCAGTCAATCAGCTAAGACAAGCAATATCAGAACAGAAAGAGACTATAAGTCATAGCTTAATCTACATTTGAAGAGCATGCAACGAAAGCATAGAAAACTCGATTCAGAAGTAAATAAATCGACTTCAAAGTCAAATAAACAACAAACTGAAGATCATTCTACAATTGATTCAACAAAATGCTGAAGACATCAAAAAGAAAATCAATGCAAAGCAAATGACAAAGAATTTGCAAATCTTGCAGAAGACGCAGATTTCGCAAACGTTGCAAGTCATGCAAAATTCGCAAAAATCAACGCAGAAGCTCACATATGTGCAAAAAGCAGCTCAAGTCACAGATGCAAATGCAAATGCAAACACAAATGCAAATGCGAATGCAAATGCAGGCGAATGAAATCTGATTATCAAGAAATTCTCGTCAAAATCACAAGAAATATTGTATTGCAAAAGAAGACTCATTGTCAATCTCAAAAATGAGAATTGAACGTTGAAGACGATGAAAATGCAAGATTCGATGAATAATGCATTGAAAAAGGCGAAAATCGATCTAAGAGTCGTCATGATAGTCAAAACGCTAAAGAAAAACAACATTACTTTGATGATCTTGAAAAAATACATTGCAGACATCTTACTAGCGCAAAGAGCAATATGAAAGCATGTTTTTGATGATAAAAGCATTAAGAAAGATGAGAAATGACACAAAATAGTCATACACAGTCTGAAAATCGAAATCTTCAACATGAAGATCGAAATGAAATATCTGAGAATCGAGCTAAAGAAGTACAATTCTGAATTGAAGCTAATAATTAATTCAATATGATTATTAAAAGATGAAAATAAAGCAAGAAAGAATCATGCTTCGACGATATTGATGTTCAAAATCGAAGCAGAAGCGCAAAGACATCTGAAAAAATAACTTTTAGCTGCAAGATCAACATATCAAACTGTTGAATATTGAGACTATTGATCAAATGATCAATGTCAAAAATGTCAAACATTCAAGCATTTGCAAAACAAATGCAACAGATTATCAAGATGCTTATACTGCAAATAAAATCATCAGATCTGAAATCATAAATGTCAATTACCTACGTGCAAAGATGAGCAATCATGCAATCACATGATTTCTAGATGTTGCAACTGTCAAAATGCGCACTTCGCAAATAGCGCAATGTGCAAAACATATCAGACAGCTCAGTCTATTAGCTCACAAAAAGATTATTTAGTTACGAAATTGTAATGAGTAGTGCATTTGAAATGTCATAAAACAACGCAAATGACGAAAGCTTTGCAAACACGTCGAATATTCGAATTCTACAGCACAATTGTGCAAGATCAACGCAAATTATGCATGCATGCATGAAATTTGCGAAAAACAAGACAAACATTGTTATACTACAAGAATCATGAATGAGAGACGAAAATATAACAATTTTGCATTCATTGTTTATCTGCATCAAATCATATGTTCAGAATACTCATGTCAGAGTATTGATATTTGTTGCAAAAAACGCAAGGAAATTTACATGCACATCAAGATCAGACATAGTCAATAGCAAAGATATGCAAGCGATATCAATAGCAAACAATAAAATTCAGAGAGAAATTTTATTGTTCAATATTTACAACAAAAAGTCACAAAATGCAAATGATGAGCAATTATACATGATTGAGCGAGAATTAGCAAAAGTTATGCTAAATTCTGAGCAAAAAGTTATTATCATCAAAGACTTTAATGCACATCATAGCTGGTGAAACGCAAAAATTTCAAACTCTATTAGAACGAAAGCATTAATAAAGTGAGTAAATTTACATAAATGCAATCTGATTAACACTTCTGATATAGACACATATCACAGCTATTCAGATCAGTCAAGCTCAGTACTTGATTTAGCATTTGCATCAAAGAATATGCACAATCATATCAAGAATTGACATATAAATGAGAATGCAAACATAGAATTCAATCATGAAGTAATTCTATTTACAATAGTTACAAAAAAAGTAAAGTTGATCGAAAATTCGCTGAACGCGTCATACAATCTGCAAAAAGTCAACTGAAAAGACTTTGATGAGCATTTGCAAAAGACGAAAGACAAAATGATAGTCAAGATGCAAAGAATCATGAGTTTAGAAGCAAAAGTCATTTATTTGACTGAATGCATCAAGAATACAGTGAAATTATTCGTATTTAAACAGCGAATATGCGCAAAATCAAAACTCTGATGAAACAATGAGCTCATCGAAATGTGAAAGACGTTGTCATCAAAAAAGCGAATCTGAAAAAGATGCAGAAATGACGATGCATAAGCAGAGATAGTGCAAATGCGAAATTTGTATCATAATGCAATAAAGCTGATCAAAAATCAATTCTGAATCAATTTTTTGAACAACGTTGAAGAAAAAGAGATGTTTCAGATCTACAAGTTCACTAAATCACGTCTAATCAAGAAGCTACTCTTGATACAAAACTTGCAAAAAGAATTGAAGATTGAATTCAATGAAAAGTGCAAGACATTTCTGAAAGCAATGTACTCATCATCATCAAAAATTCAAATCAATGAAGAATTACTATTGAACGAAAGTATACAATGATCAAGAGTTATCAAAGAGAAAATCAAGCACGCTATTAACTTCTCAGCATTCAGAAAAGCATTCGAATCAGATGATATATCATTCGCAATCATACAGCAAGTGTACAAAACTATATTGAAAATCTTCAATTTAATGTACTCAGATTTGATTGAAAACGACTATCATTCAAAGATATGACGCGAAGACACGAAAATTATTCTGAAAAAATCAGACAAATCGAATTATTCAATTTCAAAGACATACAGAATTATTACGCTGCTAAACTGTTTAGACAAAGTAGCAGAAAAAATAATAGCAGTGCAACTGTCTTACACAGTTGAAATTAACGATAAGTTGCTGAATTTTGATCAAATGAGAGACAGAAAACAAAGATCAGCTATAAACGCAGTACTAAATCTAGTACATGATGCACAAATGACGAAAAGTCGAGAAAACACGCTTATTTGTCTACTTCTAGATGTCAAAGAAGTCTTTGATCATGTTGCGTTGAAACAGCTGATCAAAATATTGATTAAATTGAAAATATCAGTCAATTTAATCAATTGAGTAAAATGTTTCTTACAAAATCGAATTATTGACTTAGCATTTGACGACGAACATCAGAAATCAAAGAAAATAAGCACAGAAATATCACAAGATTCATTTATCTCGCTCATTTTATTTCTAATTTATATTCGATATCTGTTTTCAAAGATTCGCGCAAAGTTCGAAAATTTACAGTCATTCAGCTATATTGACGACGTGACGCTATATGTTGAGGGAAGAAATATTGACAAGAATGTGAAAATACTGGAAAACGCAGCAAAAATCGCTTTCACATGAGCTGAGAACAACGCAGTGCAATTCGATGACTCGAAATCTGAATTGATACACTTTGAAAGTCACAAGACGACACTCAACCAAATGATTACTTTACTCAACAACATGATCATAAAAAGACATGTGTACAATGACTAGAAGTCTGACTGAATTGAAAGCTCAACTTCAAAGTTCATGTGCAAACGAAAATCGCGACAGTCACAAGAACGTTACACTCGTTGTTTAGATTAATGAATAGCGAGTGAGAACTAAATGTTAAATCAGAAAAGCAGTTATATCTGACATGCGTCACGTCTATTAGCGATTATGACGTCGAAATATGGTGAAATAATCAAAAAGCTACTTAGTCAAATTTTGCAAACTGCAAAACGTTGCATTACGGAAAATTCTGAGTGCGTTTTGAACATCATTGATAGATGCTATGCAAATAGAAGCAGAAATCTCGTCGATAAAGATGTGATTAGATCAAAAGTGCAAGAACTATGCAATTTGAATAGTTGAGTTATTGAAAAAACACTCTATCAGAAAAAGAACGTTTATTTCGTACTCATCTTAATACTCTATCGAATTGAATCTAGATCTGAATGCATCAAAATATCTGAACTGAAACAAGATGAAGAAGAACTTATCTTGAAAAGTCAAGAAGTGCAAAGACAGACTCACGCAGATATATCAAATATTGAACAAAGTGCAAAAAACACTGAATTCAATAAAAGAAATTGAAATTTCTCACTTCAAGAAATCATGAGGTCAAGAAATCAAGCATTTAGCAAGAATTCAAACCGAATTTGCAAAAAGCGAAACTCGCAAAACGATCAATTTGCACTACAGAGAATTAGAAAGAATTATCAAAAAGGCGAAAAACATAGTGATGTATATCAACGCATCGCAAATTCGGAAAAAGATAGCAGAGATCGAAACAGAAACTGAAACGACAGTGATATTCACGCATGAACTCATCAGATACAGCAAAGCGACAAGTGTTTACGACAAAATAATCACAACGAAAGCGAAACTGCAAGCTATTAGCGATGCAATTGCAATATGCAGCGAAAAAGCACTCAAAAACAGCGAAATTTGAGTGTACATGAACAGTCAAATGACTTTGCAAAGACTAAATGCAAAGAGCAACGTCAATGCAAAGTTATTCAATGACATACGACAAAACTTGATCAATTTACGTCAGAATCAGTGTCAAATTTGCATACAGTAAATATCGAGTTGCAAGAGCATTATTGAGAACGAAAAAGCAGATCAATTGATCAAAAGCGCTGCTCAAGAATTATCAGTTATCGACAACATGAAAGCAATCATCATAAGCTTCATCAAAAAGCAAATTTGCAAAGAGACGAAAGTACAATGGTTAAATGTCTGAAAAAGCAGCATCAAGAAGGAAAATCAGTATCAAAAGCACATATTGAATGTGAATCTAAGTCATAAATCACTAAAAGAGATGAGGAAAATCAATAGACTAACGTTTTCAACCTTTATTCAGCTGAAAATGAGACATGACTATTTCAAGAGCTATTTGCATCGATTATCAGAGAATAATTTGAACAAATGCTATGAAATATGCAATGCAAGGCAAACGTCAAAGCACTTACTGCTGAACTGCAGACATTATAGAGCAGAGCAGATAAAGCTTAAGGAAAAAGCTCAGCTCAAAAACACAGACACTATATTGACACTGTTCATTATCAAAATTGAAAGAATTGCAACACTAGAGTATTTGAAAAATACTCGAATTGCGATGAGAAAATGACTATTAGAAACGAAAGAGTAGAACGCGAAGAATGCGAAGAGACAAAGAAAAACGAGAGAACGATGACGAGAGTTGAGAAAGAGCGCTTGTATGTGCAAACTATCGATGTGATTGATCAACGAGAAGATATAAAGCAGTGACTTTGACCAGATTACATGTAACTTAGCATACATACAGCGTCTAGACAGTGTCATAGTCATAGACTGCATGCACTTAATGAAGAAATAAAAAAAATAAAAAATCGCGTCATATTTTCGAATGATAGTCGTTTTTGATCAAATCTGAGTACACTAAATTGAAGATTTTCAATATAGTTTTATACGCTCACTGTATGATTGCAAATGACATATCATCTGATTCAAGTGCTTTTCTGAGTGCTGAGAAGTTAATCGCGTGCTTGATTTTCTCTTCAATAACTTTTGATCACTGTATACTTTCATTTGATAGTAATTCTTCATTGATTTGAATTTTTAAAAATGATGAGTACATTGCTTTCAGAAATGTCTTGCACTTTTCATTGAATTTAATTTTCAATTCTTTTTGCAAGTTTTGTATTGAGAGTAGCTTTTCAATTAAATGTAATTTAGTGAACTTGTATGTTTGAAATACTTCTTTCTCTTTGATGTTGTTCAAAAAATTGATTCAGAATTGATTTTTGATCAACTTTATTACATCATGATATGAATTTTGCATTTGCACTATCTTTGCTTATGCATCATCATTTCTGCATCTTTTTCAAATTCACTTTTTTGACAACAGCATCTTTTGCATTTTGATGAGTTCATTGTTTCATTAAAATTTTGATTTTGCACATATTCGCTGTTTAAATATGAATAATTTCACTGTATTCTTAATACATTCAGTTAAATAAATGATTTTTGCTTTTAAACTTGTGATTCTTTGCATCTTGATAATCATTTTGTCTTTCATCTTTTGCAAATACTCATTAAAGTCTTTTCAGTTGACTTTTTGCAGATTGTATGACGCGTTCAATGAATTTTCGATCAACTTTACTTTTTTCATAACTATTGTAAATAAAATTACTTCATGATTGAATTCTGTGTTTGCATTCTCATTTATATGTCAATTCTTGATGTGATTACACATATTCTTTGATGCAAATGCTAAATCAAGTACTGAGCTTAACTGATCTGAATAATTGTAATATATGTTTATATCAGAAGTGTTAATCAGATTGCACTTATGTAAATTTACTCAATTTATTAATGCTTTCATTCTAATAAAGTTTGAAATTTTTGCGTTTCATCAGCTATGATGTGCATTAAAGTTTTCTGCAATAATAATTTTTTGCTCAGAATTTAACATAACTTTTGCTAATTCTTGCTCAATCATGTATAATTGCTCATCATCTGCATTTTGTAATTTTTCGTTGTAAATATTGAACAATAAAATTTCTCTCTGAATTTTATTGTTTGCTATTGATATCGCTTGCATATCTTTGCTATTGACTATGTCTGATCTTGATGTGCATGTAAATTTCCTTGCGTTTTTTGCAACAAATATCAATACTCTGACATGAGTATTCTGAACATATGATTTGATGCAGATAAACAATGAATGCAAAATTGTTATATTTTCGTCTCTCATTCATGATTCTTGTAGTATAACAATGTTTGTCTTGTTTTTCGCAAATTTCATGCATGCATGCATAATTTGCGTTGATCTTGCACAATTGTGCTGTAGAATTCGAATATTCGACGTGTTTGCAAAGCTTTCGTCATTTGCGTTGTTTTATGACATTTCAAATGCACTACTCATTACAATTTCGTAACTAAATAATCTTTTTGTGAGCTAATAGACTGAGCTGTCTGATATGTTTTGCACATTACGTTATTTGTGAAGTGTGCATTTTGACAGTTGCAGCATCTAGAAATCATGTGATTGCATGATTGCTTGTCTTCGCATGTAAATAATTAACATTTATGATTTCAGATCTGATAATTTCGCTTGCAGTACAAGCATCTTGATGATCTGTTACATTTGTTCTGTAAATGTTCAAATGTTTAACATTTTTGACATTGATCATTTGATCAATAGTCTCAATATTCGACTGTTCAATATGTTGATTTCGCAGTTAAGAGTCATTTTTTCAGATATCTTTGCACTTCTGCTTCGATTCTAAATGCTAAGATCATTGATGCATGTTTGTTTCATGACCAATTTTCGCTCTTCAATAATCATATAAAGTTGATTATTAGTTTCAATTCAAGATTGTACAACTTTAACTTTGTTTTTAGATTTTTCATTTCAGTTTTCATGTTAAAGATTTTGATTTTCAGACTGTGTATGACTATTTTGTGTCATTTCTCGTTTTTCTTAATGCTTTTAACATCAAAAACATGTTTTCATATTGCTCTTTGCGCTAGTAAGACATCTGCGATGTATTTTTTCAAGATTATCAGTACAATGTTGGTTTTTTTTTGCGTTTTGACTATCTTTTTTAATGCGTTATTCATCGAATCTCGCATTTTCATCATCTTTAATGTTCAATTCTCATTTTTGAAATTGACAATGAGTCTTCTTTCGTGATATGATATTTCTTGTGATTTTGGCGAGAATTTCTTGATAATCAGATTTCATTCGTCTGCATTTGCATTCGCATTTGCATTCGCATTCATGTTTGCATTTGCATTTACGCTTGTGACTTGAGCTGCTTTTTACGAATTTTGCGAATTTTGCATGACTTGCAACGTTTGCAAAATCTGCGTCTTCTGCAAGATTTGTGAATTCTCTGTTATTTGCTTTGCATTGATTTTCTTTTTGATATTTTCAGCATTTTTTGGAATTAATTGTAGAATCATGTTTGCATGAATGTAGTTTCTTTGCTTGCTTTTGTTGATAGTTATTTCAATATTTAGCGCGGTTTGCTTAAATATAGCTTATGAAATTCGTTCAAAACTTTCTCTGAATCATCGAATTTCTCTTTATCAACATAGTATCATTCGTCATTTCTATCTAGATCTTTTCATTTGACTTTGTACTGTATTCAACCTTGATAGCATCTGAAGTTCAATATATCATTTATATGTTCATCATCTTCAATAGTGATTGATTTGAGTGATTTTGAATGTTGTTCTGATAAAGAATCTTCTGAATACAATTGTAGTAGCTTTGAGCTGAACATTGAATGCAGATACTTCATGCTGTCTGATAAATGAAGATGATAGAAGATATTCACTTTAGCAGTGATTTGATAGAGATTTAGCTGTTTATCTTTCAAATCTTTGCAGAGTCTTGTTGTCTTGATGTTTCTGAAAGATAGTCAAACTCAGTCATTTACTTCATATGTGATGTCTCGTTTATGTTTATTGATTTGAACTTCGATGATCAGCTTCGTCTTTTTCAATTGTTGATGATCAAAGCTCAGTAACTCTTTCATTCAAATAACAATATCATCTGCTTTTCTAGCTTCAAGTTGTTCACAAGTTGTTTTGTAGTCAGTTGTATCTGAATCGAAACTCATTCAAGAGTGAAATTCTTTATTGAAGTAGAAGAGAATCATTGAAATGATCAAGAAGATATTGAAATTGTCACTGAATTTCATCATAAATATTCATTTGACTCAGTCGTTCTGCATGTAATTGCAGTAAATTCTAAGTTCGCGTTCAACGTCTTGATTGACTCATTTCAGTTGATTGTTGATTTCAAAATGATAGACTGTGAATAAACTAGCTGTGATTCTCAGTCACTTGCAAAGACTTTTTCACATAGTTGATATGAATTGAAAGTCTCTGTTTGAAACAATAGAACTAAGTAAATCATGCAGTCAATAAATGTTTCATAGCATGATTCTGTTATGAACATGTCTGAATTGATCAGAGTTCAGATCTAACTCTAATCAATTTGATTAAAGCAAGTCATGACGCTATGCCTAGTTTGAATCTAGCGCATCTTTTCAAGTCATTCTCAGCACTTCTTTTCGTTGTTCAGCACTTTCTTCATTCATTTCTTTCATCATTCTTTTAAACCAACACATCTGACATATTACATCACATCTGTATCAAGTCTAGCGCAGTCTCAAGTCATTATTTATAGAAGAGCTTGCACTCTTTCTCTTCTGTATTCTTAATGTCTTGTTATAACTATCTCTAAAGAGCAATACATACATATCAGTCTCAAGTCTCTTTGATTGAATGATTTAGACATAATCTCAACAGATTCAAATCGTTTCTTCAACTGAAATGTCATCATCTTTTCAATGACAGAAAACATAGTAACATTCTTTGATGAAATGACATATGATTATACAAATGATGTTATAGTTTTCTGACAGAGATAGTTCAGTGATGAAGTTCATAGCTATATCTTTTCAACGTTTCTGTGAAATTGAAAGAAAATGATGAAGTTCATTGATGCTATCTCTAAAGACTTTGCTTCGCTGACAAGCATGACAGTTTTGAATATATCATTGAATAGTAACTCAATGATCTGATCAATAGTAGAAACGCTGAACTAGATTAATGATTCATTTATTGTCGAAATAAGAGATTGAAGATTGATCATGCACTTCTTGTAGTAATTTCGTATGCATGTTCTCAGAAATTCACAGTAGATTTTTTCTAAATAGAACGTCGTCAATGATTTCACAGTTCTTCAGTTTAGTGATATGAAATTTGAGCTTGTTGTCATTCATAGCTTATTTACATTTGCTGCAGAACTCATCTGTTTGATTGATCATATGTATTCATTGATAGAGATTTGCTTTTGATTCAATAGATAGAACATCAACTCTATCAGAGATCAGAATAGTCTGAAAATGATCTTCAAGACACTGAGCTGATTCAAAGATGTTTGTTAGAAACATTCTGATTAAAGCATTGACTTTAGTGTTTATTTTGTCTGATCTAAAGATGATTTGAAAGTTGAACTTTAATAGAATGTTCAGATAATTGACTTATTGTTGATTCAACTGTTTGTTTTTCATGAAGATCTTTAAAGTCTGATGATCGATGAACATCTGAATGAATAATTCAATGCATTTCAGCTCAAGTCATCAGTGTTTGAAACATTGAATAATGACTAGCAATTTCTTGTCATAGATGTGATAATTGATCTCAGCGAAAATCATGCTTTTGCTGTAGAAGATCATTGAATGAAGAACTTTCTCATCATTGTACTGAGATAGTATTTCATCTTTTACATAGTTTGAAGCATTGATCTTCAAAATAGCTTGTCGTTTGAGATTGAAGTGACAAAGTACTGAGATTAAGCTGACTTGTTTCTTTAGATTGTCAAAGACTTGAACACAGATTTCATTTCAAACAAAAGACGTGTTTTTTCTAGTCAGCTGAGTGAATAATTTGACTAGCTTCAAGAAGTTCTTAATGAAATGATGATAGAAGTTAACAAATCTCATAAAGCTTTGAATTTCTTTTAAATTGATCAAAGTGATTCAACTGACTATGACTGTCACTTTGCTGAGATTCATACAAAGATCTAGTTCTGATACAATGACTTCTAGAAAGACAGTCTCTTTTACATTGAATTTACACTTTTGAATATTCATCTGCAGTTCAGCTTCACATAGTCGATTCAATACTAGTTTGACGTGATCTTTATGTTTCTTTCTCATTTTGCTATAGATGAGAATGTCATTTAGATAGACTTGACAAAAGTCGTTCAGAAAGTCTCATAGAATGTCATTTATATATTGCTGAAAGAAGATTGATTCATTAGTCAGTTTAAATGATAGCATCTTATATTTATATGCTTCTAAAGCAGTGATAAAAGTGATATAATTCTCATTATTGAGATGCATTTGAAGTTTGTTGAACATTGATATGATGTTCAATTTAGTCAGATGCTTGCAATTCACTATTTTATCAATGATCTTGTTTATCAATAATAAAGAATATCTATTTCTTTTGAAAATGACATTTAGCTTTCAATAGTTCATGCAGAATTGAAGATTTTTATTTGCTTTAAGAATGAATAGAATCAAAGAGAAATAGAGAGTCTGACTGAGAGTGATGAATTTCTTTGACAGATTCTTGTTCAGATACTTCTTTACTTTCAGAAGTTTGACAAAGAACATTTAATATGCTCAACAGTAAGAAAGTGTTGAATCACTAGTGAGCTCAATTTTATGATCATAGAAGCGATGAAAGAGTAGTTTATTCAATTAAACTCAATCAAAAACATTTAGAAACTCGTGATATTTTAAAAGCAGCTTCGCTTTAATGTCTTTTAAATTCTGAGTCGTTTCATTGATTGAAGAGATGTTTAAAGCACTTAAATTGCACTGAGTATTGTACGTGATTTTTCTATTGATGTTCATCATGAATAGAACAAAGACTTTGATCTTGTTCTTCTTTGAATAATTCAACAATGTTTTGAATGAAGTGATGTTTATGCTTTGAATCGAGAATAATTCTTTCTGAGCAGTGATTGAAATGAGTTGTTTAAGCATCATAAAGATCTTAGTCTGAGTGATTGAAGAGAGCGAAGTTGATTGCGATCAACTTAAGTGCTTTGAATTGAGCAAAATTCAAAAAATCGAAATAGAAGTATTCAATTGATTTGAAAAAACAATGACGTCGTTTCACATATTCAGTAATATTTCGTTTTTATTCATTCAGAGCTTACTCAATATGACTTCATGATAATTAATATCAACTATCAACATTGATACAGTCAATTTCTTATGACTTTTGATGATGAGATTGAGTAGAATTTTATGAGTGATGATTGTTTTCTTAAATATCTTCTCATCATAATCTTTTATTAGCTTCTCTTTTGTCAGTGATATAGATTGAATTTTTAGTTTCTCGCATACTTTATCGACTAGATTAAAATGTATAATTATGTAAACAACTGAATCACTATCTATTAAAGAATGAAGACTGAAAGATCGACTCTGAGAGATGAGATGAGCATCAATTAGAAACAACTTTTCAAAGTAATTCTCTTTCAATAGAATTTCATCTAGTTTGCATAAAGATATAATCTCTATCTTTTCAATGACTTTTGAAGAGATAACTAGTTTTTTGAATCGAAATTCGAATTGAAATCAAAGCAATCATATTCTTTGTTCACTGCATTGATTTTAGTAGATCGATCAAAGCACTTCTTAGAGTTATGATTTGATTTATGACATATGAAACAGCTTTTGAATAAAATGTCTGCTTCTTTGACGTTAGTTAAAATCGCGTCGTGCAACTTTAGCTGCTCAAACTTCAAGTGATTAACTGACTGAGTAACAACAGTCACTTTATAAAAGATAGTCTTTGAAAAATCATCAACGCGTTTGAGCTTGTTCTTGATCTCTTGAATAACTCGCTGATCATTATTCAAATGAATCAGATAGAAATGAATTTCTTTTAAAGAATCTGATTGAACTAGTTGATTTACTCAAATAAATCAAAGACGAAAGTTGATTTTATCTTTCAGATCAATGATCAGTTGCTTTTCGTGATAGTCTAGATAGAAAGATAAATGTTGAAACTGAGTATAAAATTCATTGAATTTCTTGAATTCTTGAATAAAGTTGTAGTATTCTTTATGAAAGTTGACTTTCTTATTTGAATCATTGAACAACTGAGTTAGCTCTTTCAAAAGATTGTCGACAATCTTATAAAGATTGACACAGTCTCGTTCACATCTAGCTTGAGTGATCTCAGCTGCGTCATCAAATAATCTAGAATGTATATAGTTCAATTTGACTCATTCATTAGAAAAGAGATCAATGTTGATCTCTAGTTTATTCTGAATTTTTTCGTATCAGTTCTTTCAAGTAAAGTTCTTTTCATCAGTAAACAGCGAAGAATCAGGTATTTTTTGAGATCTAGAACGCTCAGAGTAAATGAAATCAGAAGAAGTGTTTTCTTTAGCTTGAAGTCTTATTTTCAACTCTTTGATTTCGTCTTCTTGTTGTTTATTTAACTCGTAAAGTCAATCTGTTTCTTGATCAAGAGCTAGGCTGCGAGTCTTTCAAATTTTGTAGAACATGAAGAATATTATTGTTTCAGCAAATGATTTGTTATCTTCATGAATGAATGACGCAGCACTTGATGATTTTGATGAATCAGCATTAAAGATTTGAGAGAAATGAGTTTGAAATTTCTCAGAATGCTCTTCAATAAATGAATGACTAGACATGATGAGATTTGTTTGAAAAAGAATTGAACAAATGACGATGCTTGATGATTGAAAAAGAAAAACGTATGAGATGATGTTTAATCTTCAACAAAGAAGATGAGATTTGTTTGTTGATTAATTTGATTGATTCTTTAGCAAACAACGAAGATTCTTTATCATTGAATCTATTGATGAATTTGATTCTTAAGCAATTCACGAAGATTTTTTATCATAATTCTTGTAATCAAGTGAACTTTGCATACTTAATGAGTGATAAGTAGTCTAGCAATTCAAACAGTCTTGTTGTTGATTCTATTCAATCTTTTAGTGTTATTCTATCTTTCAATTACGTCAATCATCAGATAAATAAATTTCTTTAGACTCATTCTGTCTAGATGAGTATGTTAAATGAGTAATGAGATCAGTATCATGTGATTAATGAATTCTTAATATAATGTCAGAATCGTGTCTAGATGATACAATTAATGAAGTTCAGAATTGATAGTGCTTGATTTTTAAAGATAGCTATAACTGAATATTAAGAATACAGAAGAAGATTGATACAAAAGCTTCTATTTATGTAATGTTCAAAGACTGCGCTAGACTTGAAAGAAATGTGTTTGTGACATGAAAAGAAAATGATGTAGATGAACAAGATGTTGATGAAAGAAAAGAGTGTTGAGAAAGAAAAAGAGTGTTGAGTCATATCTGAGTCAAATCTGAGTCAGATTTAGATCAGATCTCGACTAGTTCTAATCATTACACAAAGTACTCACTAGCATGCATTGCGAATTGATTAGAACTTCAGTCTTGTTCAGTCTTATTGATCTTGATACGCTCGTAACAATGTGTGCAAAAGCTGAGTCATGTCTTTGCAGTGTATATGTGTGTGACGTATATGAGTTGCAGCGCATGCGCAAAGACGTTGCTGTCGTTCTGTGTATATGAGCAAAGACTGTGTCATGTCTTTGCAATATATGTGATTATGATGCATGTAAATCAATCAGAAAATCGAAACTGATTGATTTACTGCGTCACACAGATGTGTATGTGCGCAAAAGCTGAGTCGTGCCTTCGCAATGTATGTGTATATGAATGACATTTCAATAATTCTTCTCTGACAGAAAGATCTTCTGAAACATACAACAATTCATTGTACTTTATCATTTCTTGACTATTTAATGTTCAAGCTTCAACATCACTCTTTCATATACTCATCATTTCATTTACTTTTAGTCTCATAGCAAATTCATCTTCTTACTGTAAGATCTTGATGAGTTCAACTATGAATTTACTACTGAAATTGTATATCATTTCATGAATTATCAGTATTCTGACAATTGCACATGAAACAAGTTATTTGCAATCAACAGTTTCAGTCACAGAATTAAGTTGTTTCTCAGTTACGTTGCAATCTTTATGAATTAACATTTCATCATCATGTCTTCTTAAGTTTTCAAACTCAGATCAAGAGATTTTATCTCTTGAAAAATATACTTCATTTAAATGCATCTTTTGCATTGCTAAAATCTTGACTCTCAGCAGCATACTTCTGATATGCATTGCTGAACATGTACTCATGTTTTCATTAACATTGTAAATGAACGTCTTCTCAACATCATTAATTACTTATGTTCATCAATGAATTTCATCTTACAGTTTGCTTTCAACATGTTCTGCTGAATATTTGTTCATACTTATACTATGAATGAATGTCTTCTCAACATCATTAATCATTTGTATACAGTATAATTCTTTGATTGTTACAAATATAAAGCTATTTAAGCTTTTTATTTTAGTCAGCTTTCGCTGCAGAGTGAGCAGCAAATGATTTGTAAAGATGTTTTCATTTTTATAGTCAGATTGTCTCAATGATGCATTGATTGAATTTGTCTTTTTTGATTTATATGTTATTTCAAAGTTGCAAATCAACAATCTCATGATTCATCTGACTTGTCTTTTATTTAGCTTTCAAATGTTCATAAAACTTTTTAAATTATTATGATCAGTCAGAACTTTAACAGTATGATAATTGTTTTTCACATAGTATTGTCAATGTTTAAACATCATTACTATGACTAGAAGTTTCTGATCATGTATCTTATAGTTTTTTTTAATGTTTATCATCATTCTGAATCAGAATGCAATTAAATGTCACTGATTTTCATCATCTGACTGAGACAAAATACTTGTCACTACATAATTGAATGTGTTAATCTCAATGTGTATATGTTACTTTGAGTCAAAGTGTCTTAGTATAAATGTCTTCATAAATGTCACGATTCTAGTCTTGTCAGACTCAGTCTTCTAGTTTTGTCAGATTTATTCTCGCTTCGTCATCTTGACTAGTCTCTATTGAGTCTAGCGTCGACTGAGAAACATACATATGTAGTCAGCTTCTTTTCTGTAACTATCTTTCTTTCTTAGCATTTATCTTCTAGTTAAATGACACTTCTATCTGACTCGCTCTAAGCAGGTCTCTAACATTAGATAAATGCTCATTAACTACTCTGCTATCAATGAATAAATGATACGAAACAATCTATTCAGTAAGAAAAATTTGCAAGAAATTCTTCAAATTTGCATCATCATTTTCATCATTCTATTCGCAAGAAATTCTTTGAATTTTCACTCATTAAAAAACATCAATTCAAAACATTAATTTCTCATTTACTTTTACCTCAACAACTTCTATCTTCTCTCATTATGACATGCAACGTCAAGTCAGTTGAGTCTTGAACAACTTGTCTGCTTAAAAGCACTGTCAATAAAAGAGTTTCACTTCTACTCATTGATGCTTCAGTTGAAGCTGAGAAAGCTGTCATCTCATGAAACATAAACATTAAAAAACAACTGTTTCATTGAGTCAGCAATCAATTTGATGAAATCATCAATATGTTGAATGAGCTTCAAAGTCAGCAAGACTTGACTTTACAACTCAATGAACACTGACTTCTTATACAAGATGATCACAAAAAGAGAGCAAAATAATTAGAAGTCGCTTTTGATAAAAACAATGAGTTAGAGAAAAAGATCAGTCAGCTACAAGATGAGTGATTGAACTTCAGAGTGAAACAACGTCAAGCTGATCAATCTATGTCTCATCAAGATACTCAGTCAGCTGAGC
>JAABUT010000587.1_pt1 | contig 55153 bp, 50 predicted proteins | sample 5559281 | NCBI WGS metagenome assembly JAABUT01 (sample SAMN10711880, study PRJNA513359) | rock metagenome | isolation source: Antarctica rocks | place: Antarctica: Victoria Land, Ricker Hills nord | collected 2016-01-04
ATCAGAGTTCGATCGTCGTAGTCAAGAAAGCTGAATATCTTTGTGAATTCGAAGTAGAAGGAGCTGAACGGCTTATTGCTCTGCTTCAACGCATTGTATTCGCGGCGACACTTTCGATTTTGTTAGAGGCCAGCATAGAGCGAGTCATATGGGTGTAATGTAACAAGTATATAAATGCTAAGGAAGAAAAGTATCTAGAAGGGAAGGATCGGCTATCTATATGGCTCAGGAGAACATAAGCTAACCCTGAATAGGGTTGGCTTCGGAACAACTCGATAGCCTAGTGACGAGCGACCGGCGATAGCCAGGAACATAGCCATCAACATAGTCATCAACATAGCTACCAACATAGGTGCGTAGCTAGGATCGTAACAGTACCCCCCCCCTTCAACGATTCATGTTCGCATGAATGTATTTCCTTAGCCTTGTGTAGAATCGAAATGCCTATTGTAGCAGGCTAGCTATTTAGGGAGGAACCGACTTGCTCAGCGAAGAGGTCGACTATTGGCTGGTGCCATTGAAGCAGGCTCACTAGAAGGGGACCGACTAGCTCATCGAAGAGATCGGTTGTGATCGTGCCATTGAAGCAGACTCACTGCTGATTCAGACCTACTACATAGTAGGGCTTGTTCCGTTCGTTGACCGGCTCAATCAAGAGGTCAATCGTTGTCTGCCTTTGTAGCAGGCTCACTTCGGGTGCCGTTCAAGCAGGCTCACTATCGAACGTGCCATTGAAGCAGGCTCACTAGTTGGCACAGGAACTCGAGGTAGGCCGGTTCACTGATAGGTAGAGCGATGTGCTTGTAGGTCATCGCATTGACGAAAGATGCCATTGAAGCAGGCTCACTAGTTGCACGTGAACTCGATGACGGGCCAGGTTCACTGGTAGGTAGGGCGATGAGGGTGGGTAGGCCATCGCATTGAGGGTGCCGTTGAAGCAGGCTCACTGAGGTTTCGGTATAGAAACAAGCTCAAAGGTTTGCTTGTTGCCGAAGGCATTATCGTGCCATTGTAGCAGGCTCACTAGTTGCACATGAACGGATAGGCGGACCGGTTCACTGGTGGGTAGGGCGATGAGGGTAGGTGGGTCATCGCATTGACGGTGGGTGCCATTGAAGCAGGCTCACTGTTGAGGTTTGCTCATCGAGGTAGAGACTTCACGCAGTTCTAGACTGGCCTCTTTGATTGTTCAACAAATTCGAAGAATCCCTTGCGAATCTGAATGAACGGTTAATCCGCTGATCTTTGACCTAGTCGGATGGTTCCAATCGTTTGTTTATACTCGCTGACCAGCGCACGAGTCCGAATCTTTTGTTTATTCTCGCTGAATCAGCTCACGAGAGGAGGAAGGTGAGTGCTGCTGCACGGACGCAAGCCGCTAGACCAAAGTCGATAGAGGGTTGGAGAACTACTAGCAGAAGCACTCGAAGGAATCGATGCAGATTATTTCACTTCGCCTGTAACGAAGGAGCATTTATATAATGTTAGGGACCAGCATAGAGCGAGTCATATGGGTGTAATGTAACGAGTATATAAATGCTAAGGAAGGAAAGTATCTAGAAGGGAAGGACCGGCTATCTATATGGCTCAGGAGAACATAAGCTAACCCTGAATAGAGTTGGCTTCGGAACAACTCGATAGCCTAGTGACGAGCGACCGGCGATAGCCAGGAACATAGCCATCAACATAGTCACCAACATAGCTACCAACATAGGTGCGTAGCTAGGATCGTAACAGATTTCTATCCTGGTCGTCATATATTCCGTCCAAATGTTTCAGCAGTTCCGTCAGTGATAGGTAGGGTGAGAGAGCACCGATACGACGCTTTGCATAGGTCTGCTCGTCAGCATCGCCACCTAGTCTGAATGCCACATAGGCGATACGGAGCTTTTCGGTAGGGTAATGGTCCGCGTTGACATCGAGCTTGTCAGATATCTTGGTGGTCCAGCTCTCCCAAGTAGGTTCACCTGTGCCGGTGAAGATAGGTGGATCCGGAAATTTGGTTGACTTGTGATGACCGTTCCCGTTACCGGATAGAGTGAATGACTCTCGTGAGCTTCGGGAGCGTTGGTCGACTTCAGGGGTCGGTGGGGCCTCTTCCTGATTGACTCGATGCTCGACTGGCTGAGTCTCTTGACGAGGCATAGGCCGATCAGCTTGACGTTGTTCCGCTTTGGAGTTCAATCGCTCGCTTTGTAGCTGGTTGATCTTTTCTTCTAGCTCATCGTTCTTTTCAAAAGCGGCTTCTAGTTGTTCCGCTCCCTTTTTGTGATCGTCTTGTACGAGGATTCAGTGCTCGTTGAGCTGTAGAGCCAGGTCTCGCTGACTTCGAAGCTCGTTCAGCATATCGATAATCTGATCGGGCTGGTTTGCGGCTCATTGACACAATTGTTCCTTGTTCTTTATGTCCCATGATGTTGTAGCTTCTTCAACCCCGGCTGGGGCATCGGTGGGTAGAAGTGAGACTCTCCTATTGGCAGTGCTTCTAAGCAGGCGAGCTGTTCGGGGCCCAACTGGCTCGGCGTCGCGTGCCATGATGATAGTAGGTAGAAGTTGTTGAGGTAAAGATAGATGAGGGGTTGGTGTTTTGGTTTGGTGCAAATTCAAAGAAGCTCTTGTGAATTTTCTGGTAATAGCTGATTGTAATATCCGAAGAATCTCTTGCGGATAGAATGGTGAAAATGAATGTAGAACCGAAGAATCCCTTGCGGCCTAAAATGGTGGTGGTGCAAATTTGAAGAATCCCTTGCAAATTTTCCTTACTGAATAGGTTGTTTCGTATCGTCTATTCGTCGATAGCAGAGTAGTTGGTGAGCATTTATCTAATGTTAGGGGCCAGCATAGAGCGAGTCAATATGAGTGTCATTTAACTAGAAGATAAATGCTAAGGAAGAAAGGTAGCTACAGGAAAGAAGCTGGCTACATATGTGTGTTCCTCAGCCGACGCTAGGCCCAATAGGGACTAGTCAAGGTGACGAAGCGAGGATAGGCCTGGCAAGGCTAGAAGGCTGAGCCTGGCAAGGCTAGGATCGTGACACTAGTCTTGTCAGACTTAATCTTTTAGTCTTGTCAAATCTATTCTTACTTCATCATCTTGACTAGTCTTTATTGAGTTTAGCGTCGACTGAGAAACATACATATGTAGTCAGCTTTTTTTCTGTAACTATCTTTCTTTCTTAGCATTTATCTTCTAATTAAATGACATTTCTATTCAACTCACTTTAAACAGATCTTTAACAAAACTTCAGATGTTATTGAGATCAAATATAGTACAAAGTCAAATGAACAGATCTAGATAAAAATGATAAATGATACTATGTTGATAAAGAGAAATTCAATGACTCAGAGAAAGTTTTGAATGAATTTCATAAGTTATATTCAAGCAAATCGCGCTAAATATTAAAATAACTATCAACAAAAGCGAGCAAAAAAACTACATTCATATGAACATGAATTTTCAAAAAGAGAAATAATGTTACAAGTGTATCAAGATCAATAAGACTGAATAAAATTAAACAAGATTGAAGCTTTAATCAATTTGCAGTGAACACTAGCGAGTTCTTTGCATAATGATTAGAGCTAGTTAATGATTTAGCTGAGATCTGACTCAGACTTGACTCAAATATGACTCAACATTCTTTTTCTTTCTCAACATTCTTTTCTTTCATCAACATCTTGTTCATTTACATCATTTTCTTTCTGTGTCACAAACATATCTCTTTTGAGTCTAACGCAGTCTCTGAACATTACATAAATAGAAGCTTTTGTATCAATCTTCTTCTGTATTCTTAATATTCAGTTATAGCTATCTTTAAAGATCAAGCACTATCAATTCTGACCTTCATTGATTGTATCATTTAGACATGATTCTGACACTTAGAAGCTAAATGATCTTTACTAGTAGCGTTGACTTAAGTTCTCAAGAAGATTTATCAATAAGCGTATTTATACTTTTATTTCTTTCAAATCGTTTGAAAAGAGTCTGTGAATTTTCTATATGATCAAGTCGTTTCAGATGAATTATTACAAGATCAATTAATTTAGCTATAAGCAGTTTGATCTTGTTGAATAGTTCTATACTAGAAAGAAAAAAGAATGTTCTATTCTTCAACTCTTCTGTCGCTGACAAATAAGAGTTCACTCAAACTGAACACAGTGAACTTCAAGCTCATACAGTCATACTTTCAGAATCTTGATTTTAACATTCTAACTTTCATAAATCAAACAATCATCACGATTTCATCTACAGCATCAAGAGTCTCTTCATCTATCATTGCAATATTGTCGACATCTTCTGATTCAATCTTTTCGCTTCTAATTCTCAAACCTGCAATAATCGACGCTATTGTAAGCGAAGTGATTTCTATAATAGTTCTCGCTGTTACTACTATCTACCTATCTTTACCGTCGTAACCGCACTCGCTGTCTCATGAAGCATATAACTACGCATCTTTCTCAAAACGAAAGGGAGCAGAATTATGGCAGGTTGCCGAAAGCATCAGAGAATGAGAGCATATTGGGAATAAAGGAGAAGAACGGGAAGTTGTATGAGATATCAAGAAACAGAATCGTAGACGCATTCAGGAACGAAGTCGTCGAAATGCGATCATGTCACAATGTACTATCATAAACGTCTTGAATTGATATTCGCACTTTCTTGCGAGGAACCGGCTTTTCTAGTACGATCTAACGCAGCCGATATATTGAGGATTGGGAACTTTATAAGAAGTGAAAATCAAAGAAGCGTTGACACTTTCTCCAATTAGTTGAGATGCTAAATCGTGCGATTACGGACAATGCTCGCCGTCAATGCGTTTGGTCTCGACTTGCGGCTTTTTCCCAACCAGAATAAAAGTTCATCTCACTAAAGGCAGGTGAGGACCCTGCCGAGTAGACATTTCCTAGCTGAAAGCCACCATTGTTGGCTCCAAACGTATGACCAGCCTGGTATATTGATTCCTTCTGACTATCCTCGCAACGAGGTCGCGTAATCTCTTCAATCCAGGCTTTCACGGTATCCGTGATCTTTCTGTAGCCATAGGCCTCTTCGCTGTCAAATTTGCACATCGAGCTATGATCTCCTGGAAGGGGGAACGCTGGATAGCCGTCAATGCAGGCAGCCTCTCACTCAACAATCCACATAGTGTCAAATAGGCAACCTGGTGAGTAGCTTCTATTTTTTACCTTTCCGAATTTCTTTCCCAAAAATTTGCTTCGATCTTCTTCCCAGAAGCACACAATTTTGACATCGGCTTTACTCTTCATTCGAGCATGTAACAGATGAGAGAGCTTATCCACAAGATCAACCAGAAATGCCGATCTCTCTTTCAATTGCTGCAAAATATCGGAGCTGGTATCCTGGAAATAGCCCAAGAAGACGCGCCCTTGTTCCCCCCATTTCGCCTTATCAGACCCTCGCAGCGGCGTTCCCAAGAACACACTATGCCCCGCGTACACTTTGCAATCTCTCCCATGTGAGCATCGAGGGATGGCGCTAGGTCCAGGGCCTTTGATGATTTTCAGCTCCCGAAATTAGCCATTTAAAATATACATAACGTACTTTTGCACATAATATGCCGCCTAGACTATGCGCAATAAAGATGATAGGCCGAGTATACTATAAACTTGCTTAATATTCATCCCTTCGCATGCTTATTGTGACATTACCATCTCATTTCTCACTCCGGCTAAGTCCGAAATAAGGCACTTTGCATGAATTGTGATGGAGTGGTCCGTAGCCGTGGATTGCCAGAATTCAACGATCTGAGCGTCGTAGCCCCACGAGAGGATACGGGCTGTGGGGAGAGCTGATGGAATAAGGTCTTTGGGCCAAACTACATCGCTCCGGGTCCAAGTGGTCTGCGGATCACCTCGGACGCCATGGACGAAGACGATGCTGCTCAACATTAGCAAAGCTGGAAGATGTACTTCAAAAAGGTGCACATTTACTCTACGGAGGCTCCAGGAGGGTCGAACAACGGAACCTTGAAATCGAAAGTCATTCTGGCGAGCAAGCAGCCCTTAAGAAGAAGTTGGTGTGGAGTAATAGAGTATTCGTGATAGCTCTAGCAGGTTGCGGTCGTTGTTGTTAGGCTATTGACGGTTGGAAGTGCGAACCTTAGAGAGGCTGTAGCATTCAGCTGAAGGTTCCGTGGCGCAAAGAAGGTCAATTGATTGGTTCCCATATCAGCGTCCCGTGCAGAACATCATGCAGATGAGCCTAACATAAAGCGCTTACATCTAAATTCCGACCTCCTGTTCAGGTCTAGATTCAGCCGCTCTCCACTCCCCCAGAATTCGTCGGCTTCAGCACCTTTTCCTTCTTCAATTCTCTGGGGCCTACCGTTTTCCAGTCAGAATTCGACCCATGTCTCGTCGTCTGTGACGGGTTTGCCCAACCTTGTATCCTTATACGATTCCACTTCTGCGCCGTCTCTATAGATACATCTTCCCCTTATGCAGGAACTATCGCGATGGCACAGGATGGCAGCCATTTTGGCGATTGCTATGATGGCACACAATGTGGTAACATTATGGTCAATCCCTCGTGTAAGTGGTCATCATCAGCCCTTAAAAACATCTGTTAATTGGGGTGTAGTTAACTTTACCTTTACGACTCCTCCGCCAGAGGTGTCATCACCCGCGCTCGATGCTCAGACTGTTCAACTCGCCTCGGAATATCCCCACGGGTTGAATTTTGACGAGCTTTACAAAAGGCTAGAAGCACTAGAAAATGAAAAGGCCGAACGAGACACGAAAAAACGGCGCAAAAGAGAGCAACGCGAAAAAGAACAGCGCAAAAGAAAAGAGCACGAAGGAGAGCAGTGCCAAGAAAAACAAGATATATCTGCCTTTTCACCGGATTTTTGGAAGGCTTTGAGCTCTGAAAAAGAGGAACAGCAGGATATACCTCCCTTTAGTCTGGAGGATGCCTCCTTGTCCAAGCTTTTGATGAATCCGAGCGCTGAACAAGAGTGCACTGGACCAGCGTGCCTTTGTTACGATGGATTCGGAATTTGCGGGTAGACATTTGCCATACCAAGGTGCTGTCCGTAATTAACATTGGAGTCAATCTTGTGTCTTTCTCGGGCCTGATTCTCGTTACTAGTGAAATATAAAATAAAGGGTAATTTCAGTCCTAAAGTTAAGACGCGTATGCAGTGAGTGGGTGATTCATGCGAAAAGGACATAGCCATACAATAGCGTACGCCGTGGATATTATTGTGCCATGGTGAACGATAAGGTGACAGAGATGCAAACGACTGAAGTTCTGATGGACCTCCCGGATAGTCGCCGCTGTGCCGCTCGCACACTAGCGGCCACGAGCTCTAGCATAGAGCTATAGCACTGGAGTCCAACCTTCCAGCATTAAAATACCAGAAGTATGCCAGCAAAGGATAATTCTAGTTCCAGCTTCCTTGAGGATCCCCAAGGCTAGAGGCGGTGTGGGTTAATCCCTGAACCGCTCACCTGAGGGTGGCATTGAAACGTCATTCTGTGATAAGAACAGCCACCGGAGAGCAGCTTACCCAAGCCAAAGGGGCGGCCATCACCCAGGATCACCCAGCTCGCGCGATCCTCGCCCTCCGCTCGATTGGGGGGATGATGCCGGGGGCAGATTTTTGTCACATTCGCAGGGCAGTGCAGGGACACAGCAGGTGGGAGCCTGGATTGGCTGCCTGTTACTCGGCTATAGCTGCTCACGTTCTTTATAACATCATTCGTCAGCACTGTTGCCTGGCTCAGCGTCTCACTGCCTAGAACTCTCCAAGTTCGATGGGAGGCTATCGGCAGCAGCGGCGCCTACATCAGCGACTGCTCGACTACTAAGGAACAGCATGAGGAGCAGTACTCTTCCAACAATCTGTTGGCGTCACTGCATCTGTGTAGATACACCATCATGGATCCGTATGCCTTGCCGTTGTCCATTTTACTGATCTACCGCTACCTTTGCTACTGAGGCCTTATTTTCCTTCCCCAGCGACTCCATGATACCCGGTAGCAGTGATCCATCAGCGGCCAAGACGCCATGTCTGCGCGCGTTGTCGACTTTGATAGGGTATAGCTGGTCCCGAGCACCCTCGAGCCGCCCTGCGACGACCTTGTCAGCCGCTTTCTCGATGGTCTCTATTTCTTGTGCATCCCTGCCTGTAATCCTTATGAGGTTATGGTTTTTCTCTCGTCTGTTGGAATACGAGGTCATATGGGGGCATATTGATATTTTGGTTGTTACTGTTAGAAGGCTATCTAAGAGGTGAAAGGTGAAAACTCTACTAGCGGGCCCCAGCATACCAGCCCTATGAAGCGGAGGTTACCATCTCCCCTATTTCCAACATCGTCACGGCTATACCCCTCCAGCTCTCCTTGCCTTGTTGGTTACGAGCCTCTCTTTCCATGGCTTCCCTCATTGCGGCGGGGTTGGCTCTCGCTTTCTCCGCTGCGTTTGCTCGGGAAGTATCGACGGTGCAGTATGGCGTATCGGGGGGGTTTTCCTCCCCCCACCTTCATTTTCACGTGCTTATGCAGCCAAAGGCTATGAAGCACAGCATACTACATATCTACGTATATAGATACACATAGAGTGTTGGAAACAAGGAACAGTACTGCTACCCCTGTGGTTAGTAATCTCCGCTCCGAGCCCTATGACTGGCGCTAGGGGGTTCAGAGTTTTCACCTTCTTCCTCCGTAGTTCCTACTTTCTAGAGTAGTTCAATCAATACATGCACATACTCCTTCTGACCCTCACATACCAACATAGAGTCGTACTGACGATATATGTAGTATGGAAAAGCTCTCTGCGTGAAACAGGCTCTCCGCGTTATCGTAGGTCTATCTATGTATGTGGAAGCTGGTCACTGCGACGTGGGCTTCCGTTCGCTCTTTGGCCACATGGTCATCTAGCCATGTGGACTTGTTGTTTGTGAGCATCGCCACGCGATGCTCGGTCTCAATCGACGTGTCGATTTGTCTGTTTGGTAACCTCTAGGCTCTTCTGTAACTAGACAGAAGGTTCGTAGCCAGCACCGCGTACAGGTGGGTTCCATCGCTGGCCATGGCGTGTCGGTGTATCTCGACGGTACGGTTAGTCCTGACGAGATTGGGGAGATGTGGCTAGGATAGCTGTTGGGTGGCGTTCTCGCTATTGCTGCATAGGTTGGTGATCCTCCCGAGGAGACTTGGATGCTTCCTTTTTGTGCATTCGCTAGGGCCATGTTGTCTGCCTTCGATGCCGCTGCTTCTGCTTCAAGGCTTGTTGTTTCATCCAGCAGCGTCTGGATATGGCTGCTTGAGCGTCCAATTCCGTTGCTTGAGCGTCCAGTTTCGTTGCTTGAGCGTCTAGTAGAGCTTCTATTGTTCTTATCTGCTCTCTTGTCTGTTGGGTGAGCATCTCCACTAAAGTAGCGAATTCTGCTTTCATCTTTTGCATCAAGCCTGCCAGGCCTTCTGTGGGTGTTTCTCCCTGTCTCGATCGACGAAGGGTCCAAGTTCATGACTTTTTCACTTGCAGTATCGCCTCGATCGTTTAGAGCAGCTTCTCGCGCTTCTCATGCCTTCTGTGAGGCGATTTTCTTTCGTTGAGAGCTTCTTTTCTTCATTGGAAAGAGCCTAGGGAGTGATGGCGATGTGACTTACAAGGGAAAGGCGGAAGGCTAAAGATGTTGCTGACCTTGCTCTAAAGGACACTAACAAAGGCTCACTGGGCTTGCAGAGGCTCAAAAGGCGAGATTTTTTTTGAGCACTCATCTACGCAGACGTACTCCCTTTCTGCTGTCTTGTGCTCCCCCTTTCTCCCTCGACGCTCCTTCTAAAGCGGTACAGCTCTGTATTCCAAAACCAAAAAGCAACGATTCATCTTGAGTCACAACAGACAAAAGGGAAGGGATATATGCAAAAGAGGTTGACGCGGAGGAACATTTGCTACGATAAAACCGCGGTCCAGTCACCATCTTATATTCTGAGAGAGAGGACCGCTTATCTGGGTCCACACTGTACCTACTGTGCAGTCGAATTACAATTTCCAAGACTTGTACGCCATAAAACTTAAGATAAGATTCGAATGAGAAAACCACTATAGCAGTGAGATTAATCCTTCGCAAGACGGAACGAGTTCGGCATCAGTAATAATCTTTATAAGAGCGACTGAGAGACGAGATCGAGTCATGGAATGCCTTTGAACCATTACTCCTCATAAATTTGAAAGCCAAGTTCCCAAGCATTGAATAAGTGACACTCTTACAGACTATAACAGGGAGGTGTTCAGTAGCACTTCTGAGAACAGTTTTGCCATGCAACTTGTCATAGCTGAGACAGTTCGAGTCTGTTTAAAGGACTTAGCCTATAAAATCGCCTCCCGATTTTTGACAAGAGAGATTGCAGAGTTTATAGTCAATGTTATGGAGGCTCTAAGAGAGACCTCAAGTTTACAGATGTGAAATCTACTCTGCTATTCGGGAAATGGTCTTCCTTCCAATTACTATAGTCTAGGACTCGATTTTTCCGTCCAAAAGAAATCAATCGTTCAGCTCGATAATGGACGCCCAATACTCGATGAACACTATGATGGAGCCCGATTTGAAACCTGGAAGAGATGGTAGGGCATTATATCATCAACGTATTCGAAAAACCTGTCTTTCAGAATTCTGCTGCTCTCCATGCATCAGCCCATGAACATAAGTATAGCCTCTCATGAGAAATTCATTGCCATCCGGCCGCAGGATGAATGGATATGTGCTTCCGAGAGCGACGCAGACTAGATCTCCTTGCCTAACTGCAGACACAGTACATCCAGTCAATCCATTCTCAGTGATGAAGAAAGTCGATTCAGGATACTTGAAGTCCCAGACGGGTTTGCCAAATGCATGTCCATTTGCGTGTTTAGATTCCTCCGACAATTCTGGTGGTATGTATTTACTGAACGCTTCTTCGTCGAGCACAATTTTCAGATAAGCAACAAAATTCCGAACTAAATAGCGCTCATCTGCGGGATCGGTATTCTCGTCCAATCCGAACGAGAACGATGTTGCAGCGGCGGCGAGTATACTGGCGTTTATTGGTATCTGTGACTGACTTTCTTCCACAGTCTTTAGAATTCTTTGCCAGGCTAGCGTCAAGGCACTTTTTCCTTCATCCGATTCGATCATTGCATTACCAAAGAACCCTTCATTATAGGAGTTGAAAAGCTTAACAGAATCAACAAAGTACCCAGTTAGAGATATAACATTCAATTCTTTATCAATGCTCCATATTGGTGTCGTTCTACCGGCCGGTTTCCATGGCAGCGCTCTTCCAAACCGAAACGGATTCCGAAACAACATAGGTTCATTCCATTGCGGAATCCATGACGGATTCCCATCTCCAGTGACGTAGGTAAAAACATCCGTCTTCTGGAAATTGAGGATTGCCGCCTCAACGGAGTCTCGGTAAACCTCAAGAGCTGACTTACTATAGTCAGGGTCGAGTAGCTCGCCCCCATCAGAGACCTCCATCAAACCTCTGAGACCGTATATCACATCTCTTGCATCTAGGCAAGAGTAGTTGGACGCGAGATATAGCTTTGAAAGCCAATTCTTCGGGCTCCTAGCCAGCTCCGTTATGGTTGACACCCACCAGCAGTATGTGTCGGTAAAGCCGAAGTTTTTGGAGAATGCAGGTTCCATTATAATATAGCCTGCAACCAGATCAACCCACTCCCATTCGATCCTTTCACGGCCACAATGAACTAGTCGCTCTTTGTTTGCACTTATTTCTTGAATTACCCATACTCGGGTAAAATATGGATGAGAATAGAACCAAATAAGAGACTTCCACGTCGCGTTAGTACTGAACTCGCATTCATTTGGTTGTGGGAGATACGCCCGGTTCTTCAATAAAAGTTCCTGGTAGATATTACTCATTGAGCGCAGATCTGAGATGGAGACGCCAAGTTTTTGACATAGAAAGTTGGAAATCCTTCGAATCGAGTCAACTGCAGCTACCTCTTCAAGGTCCTGCGTAACCGGTCCAAGCCATGAAAGGACAAGTTTTGCCTTTTCGTAAATTTTCCGCATCTGCTTGACCTGATAACCACGTTCAGGGATGTTTGGTTGATTTATACTAGGAATTGTCAGACTTGGGAGAGCAGAATGAGATGGAAATTTTATGAGAACACTGGCGCTATTTGAAGCAATGCAAGATGGCAGTCGAGATTTTCAACATTTTTCAAGCAGGAGTGACATGATTTAAGGAGATATGTCGACCACTCACCAGAGAGCATCAGCATACAGAAGCCTCGACCGATCTTGATATCGAAGCTGGGCGAGTGCTCCATAGAGACTTTGGGTCACCTCCACTCTTTTGCCCTGGCAAATGACTACAGCTGTAGCATTTGGATCACCCCAAGCGTAAGATACAGCTTCATATTCTAGTGAATTAGACCAGTCTATTGTGTGCAGCAAACAAGAGACAGGATCATCTTCCCCCCCTGGCAAAATCTCTGCAACCCTGAAAGAGCCCGGGGGTGGGTTGGGCAGATCCTCATAATGATATGACTTCAAAGAATACTCGGACATGTTTGATGCGAGGACATCTACACCGATTTTGTAGATATAAGTGGAGTGATATTGGGATCCGTTGAGATTTACCCCACCTTTGCCTCAGGACCTCAGACGTGTTTCCGTGGCTAAGCCCCTTCGGGTTAGCGACCCTCTGGATGACTTCGCAGCCTACCTGCTTAGAATGAGCTTAGTGCGGGGTACGGATATTTTGATGCGCGCTCATACAAAGTTTTGACCTTACGTTGAAAATCATCAACTTTCGACTTCAAGATGTAATCAACGCAACACATTACACATATATTCTTTTGAAATCAACAACTGAAATCAATGTCAGTATATCTGTTCTATCTATTGATATAAATTCTAGATACATGTTTCGCGAGAAATTCTCAAGGTATAATCTCTTAATACAAATTATACAATGCCGTGCGAGAGCAAAGCGCTGTATTTCTCACGCCGCTCTAACGATTTACTATGGCAGCTCTGAAGTTAATTGCTTGCGAATAGGCGTAAAAGCGGGTGAAGAAAGCTGCATAAATTATGAAGTAAGCTTCATCTTGAATAAAGAATCATCTTAATTGATTAATTAATCAATTGTGATATAAAAGCGTTGAGTAAGATACTGTCTTCAGAGCTGTCATAATATCTATATGATTAGAGCGGCGAGGAGAAACTAGCGTATTGCTTCCGCACGGCATAATGGCATTGTATTAACTCCCTGGAGGACCAAGTAAGTGATTCTGTGCTCTAACCTGTTGGAATTAAGGGAGATGGTAATCTCCGCCTTCATAGGGCTGATAGGGCTGGGACCCGCTAGTAGAGTTTTTACCTACTCGCTCCTAGATAGACTCCTATGATCTATCAAGCTTCAACCTACATACCAAAATTTCCCATATGACCTCGTCCTCCAACATAACCCAGACATAGTGAGCTAGAAGTCTTGACGTTATTGTCCGTTATCCTTTGCATCCAGTAATTATTGAGGCCTGACTCTTGGAATGGCGACCGTGGTTACTGCTACAACGCTCTTCAAGCTCGTCTTCTTCGTACCCGAATCCGCTCTCCAAGCCTGCAAAACCGCCATCTTTGCTGCTGGCGCAGGTCGCTACCCCGGCCCAGGAAATTATACAGAATGCTGTTGGACCGCCATGGGTACCGGTCAATTCCGAGCCGGAGACACAGCGAATCCAAATATCGGAAGCAGAGGCAAACTGGAAACGGTGAAGGAGGCTAGGGTCGAAACTCTATGTGTGGGTAAGGACGTTGCTAAGAAGGCGGTTGACGCACTGAAAGAGTAAGTTCGTAATGTGCTTGCTGTCTTCCATCAAGGTCGACCATACTGAGTTTTCTGTAATTTATTCCCGCAACAGGGCTGCTCTAATAGACTATTCAGTACCCATCCATATGAGGAGCCTGCATATGAAGTATACAGGGTGGAGGATCTTTGATTACACAAGTTGCACTATTTAGCTTTTTTTCCAGTGAGACGTTTATGTGAAGGGAGCCTCCTTTGCGGATTGACCTAGCCTCTATTTCCGTTAGATGTTATTCACTGCGGGTACTCATCAGAATACTAGGTTAGTTGACTGCCCGAGCAAGTCTGTTACCAATGAAAAGCAACGCAGTTTTCAGCTTTTGCTGAAAACGCAATTGGCACCAAATAGCAGTCACTCAATTTTACCATTCTAACATTGAATTAATGACTAGTTATTGCAATCGTATAATAGATTAATTCATAATTAATTCAATAAACTAACTAAATAATAGCTATTTACATAGTTTAATATGTGCGCAAAGGAAGCAAATAGGGAAGCAAATAGGGTAGAAAGCCATGAAGGGAGTCATGAAGGGAGCCATGGAGGGAGCCATGAAGGGAGCCATGGAGGGAACCATGGAGAGAACCATGAAGGGAACCATGGAGAGAACCATGAAGGGAGCCATGGAGGGAGCCATGGAGGGAGCCATGGAAGGAACCATGAAGGGTGTTCGGTAGGAAACCATGAAGGGAACCATGGAGGGTGTTCGGTAGGGAATCATGGAGGGAGCCATGGAGGGTGTTCGATAGGGAATCATGAAGGGAGCCATGGAGGGAGGGAGTCATGAAGGGAGCCATGAAGGGTGTTTGGTAGGGAGTTCGGTATCGAGTTTGGTAGGGAGTTTGGTAGGGAATTTGGTATCGAGCCATGAAGGGTGCTTTCTATTTATCTAGTTAGCATGTGCTATGAAGCATGTCTGAAGCATACTATGAAGTAGGCCATGAAGTAGGCCAGGAAGCGAATGACGCGTGTTCGAACACGTCGCATGAAGCATATTTTGGAGCGAGTAGGCGAACGAGTAGGCGAACGAGTAGGTAGCTAAGTTGATAGCTGAACATGTAGGTAGGCGAGCATGTAGGGTGTTGAGTAGGGTGGTGAGCATGGAGGGTGGTGGGTAGGATGGTGAGCATGTAGGGTGGCGAGTAGGTAGATAGCTGAGTTGATAGCTGAATATGTAAGGTGGCGAGTAGGTAGGTAGCTGAGTTGGTAGCTGAACATGTAGGTAGGCGAGTATGTAGAGTGGTGAGTAGGGTGGTGAGCATGTAGGGTCAGCCCGAGGCCAGCTTGGGGCCAGCTCGGAGCCACATTAGCAGAATTAGAAAGTCAATCTTGACGGGTCGGATCCCCGAATTGCTGAAGTAGAAGGCATGTTGCAGAAGGTAAAAGCACGCTGTTAACGGTGAAGAACGAAGTGAAGCAGTGTAAACACGAAGCCGAATAGAAAAACCGACACTTCATTGAAAATTGAATGGTTAACTGTAATATATTTAGCTTCCGCGACTTCGGTAAAAGAGTCAAATCGTGAATTAAAATAAGGTTGACGCAAAAGGGGTCAAAATCGATCAGTAAAAGCAAGTAGAATCAAGTTTTTCACCCTAGATATTTCTACATCTCCTACATCGATTCAAAAAAGAATGCACATTCTACTTGAAGGCTAGTCTACTTAAGAAAGGAGAGGCCGAAAGCCTGATAGAACAAGCTGCTCATCGACTCCCGTCAGAATGCTGGTGCTCCCAGCTATTTGCTCGCTAGTGTCGAGGAAGCCACATTCGACTTTCGCTTGGAAGGAAAGGTCAATCAGCAAAAGCTGCTGATAGTCACAATGTACAAGCCTTAGACCCTTCATCGGCATCTTTCCTACGCTTATGAATTCCCGTTCTAATGAGCCTTTTTCTTTTTGAAGCATTAAAGAATAATGCTGTGAGCATGCCGCAGTGATCGAATGACTCTTTCTAAATGTTTTTTTATATCTGGTACATACTTGATAGTAGAATAATTCTATATTCTAATGCTACTTCCGTTGGTACAGTAAATAGGCAAGACAGTAAACGCTCTCTAGCGTATCAGGATGCTCTTTGCCCAGTACTCACTCTCTCAACGCCAACGCTTGACGATAGATCTCCTCAGCGTTGTCTCATTGACCTTTCAAGCTATACGCCAAGCCTATCATTCCCATACTACGCAGCGTCTCTTTATGCTTTCGACCGAGTATCTTCTTCATCACTTCCATCGCTTTTTCAGACTGCGTTGCTGCTTCAATGATATTGCCTTTTCTTCACGCGTATCAGGCGGTATTGTACAGCAGTAGAGCTCATTCTCATAGCGTTTCTTCTGCTCTTGGCCGTTGTGTGATTGCCGACTTCGCATTTGGAAAAAGCGCTTGGCACTTTGTTCAGTTTTCGTGCTTTCCCGTTGGGAACACGGCGGAAAGACTCTTAAAGTATTGCTGCTTCCATTTCTCAAGTTGTCCGCTCGCTTCTAGCCACGTTCGCGCAGCCAGTTGTACCAGCGTATGCATCTTGAAGTTTCGATCCGTATCGACGGAGATAAACGCCTGGTCTCTGAGTATCTATATATCCTCTTCAAATCGGTCCCCCTTACTGGACGCCTACGCGTTTTCTTTATCGTCTCTTTAGTCGTCGTCCTGGTCGCGTGCTTTCTGGCTTCTATGGCCGTTTCCACTTTCGGCTCGAGTTTGAATAAGGGCTTTAGGGATACCTTATCGGTTAAAGAAGCTCTTCAGCGATAGCAAATCCGCTGCTAATAGTCACGTCCGACAGATATATTAAACGATATCTGCTCTGTAATAATGATCGACTTTTTGGCCTCCGGGTCCCTTCGAAGGTGATCCACTTTGTAGTTGAAAAGACTAGCCTTCTTGCGGTCACTTTTTCGAAAGTCCTCCAGGTACTGTACAGAATATCGCGGGGCTCTTTGGGTGACATATACCGCCGCTTGCATAATTGCAAGTGGCATGAAGTCAAGTGCTGCTGCCAAGTCAGCGATATTACTGCTATCGCCCAGCACTCCTAGCTTTTTCTTGAAAAGCACCAGCGGGTGCGATTTGGCCATCGAATCCACGGAAGTTGGTCAGGCTAGGGTGGTGGATATTTGGAGCGAAGCCGATGCCTGGGTAGGTATTGTACTTACAGCGGCTCTGTCGGCCAAGCTTCCTCATTGAGCGCTAGCCGCATCTGGCTTCCTCGACACCAGCAAGCGATTAACACATATTATTATAATCGACGATGAAATACATATTTAATGATCACCGACTGCCATAATAATAATAAATATATGACGTTAATACCTTGTTTATTAAGGCAAAATTTTAGCATTTAAAGATTAAAGATGTAGTAGTGCTTTCATTGGACTTTTCAGTCTTAACTAAGGGAGGAGCCACAACGCCCTTGACTGTTTAGATTGCTCCCACTATCCCAAGCGCCCACCGCTTCGCCAGCCGATACCCTCCCGGCGTAGCTCTACCCTATATCATAAGACCCGAAAATCGTATAGCAGCAATCTTCCTCAGCCCGCTGGTTTGGATTTTTCACAACGGCCCCAGTCCAATCGCGATAGGGACCAATCCACTCCTTGCTTCCATCGCCGTGCTGAATATACAAACTGCCCTGTCGATCGAAACTCGCGCCTGGGAGACCGTAGAGGCATTGTTTCATTACTATCCAATTCAGGGCACAAGTGACTGAATAACCTGATCCCTAAACTTTGGTTGCCAGGTTGCCAGCCCACTTTATCGGCAGATTAGAGCAGCCAATGGCAGCTACTGTAACAGCTGGGTTGACCGAATAGCCCTCGTGCCCAAGTCCTTTCGTAGACCGTTAAAGTCAATTCGACTGTTCAGACTGTTGATCCTGTTGACAGTTGATCTCTATCAACGATTCCGCTACGAATCTCAAGAAGACGACGGCCTCCTATTAAAAGGCTTGCGCTCGCAGAAGTAAGTCAATCGACTCAATTTGCATTCGTGGAACCTCAGCCGCGAAAAAGATTACCAATGAAAACACATTGCTAAACGTTCTTGATAGATGGTGTGGATGGAAATGGACCCTTCTATCCGATCTGAGAGATCTTCATGCTCATGCTTATCTCCATCTGTTTCTACGACGATGGTTCTAGATAGCCTTTCACTTGGCACAGATTTCTCGATTGTAATCTACTTGCTATATTAGCTACCTCTTTGCAGATTTTTCTCTTCCTACCTACCTAATAACAACAACCTCAATACCTTCGTTCAAGTCGGTCAACAGCAATCATGTCAAATATAACATTCTTTAAAGCTTTTCAGTCTCTATACTCTCCCTTCTCGTTCTTGTCAGCTCGGCTTTTCCATTTGTCGCAATCGCTGAGTGCCCGCCTGGCGATATTGTTTACACACCTTTCACTTCGATTCAGTAATCTCTTTATACCTCGCTGACTGGGCATACGGATAATGGATGCTGGTATTGGGCGATCTGTGTTTTAGCCACTGCGGACGAAGCGCGTAAGCAGCAGTTCAACGCTACGTCCCTAGTGATGGGCCCCGTACCCATTATTTTAAGGGACGTCGCCTGGCCCGAACGTCGCTTAATCTATGTGTCGCGAAGACTTTCACGTCTGGTCGAAGTGATCGCTATAGCCCTTGGGATCGTGCCTGTATCAATAACTGGTTCGGACTCTTTAGGAACTAATAGAGGGCTCGCTACCACTAGACTCTACAAATGGACTCGATCGCAGTCATTGAAACGACGCATGCTTTTAGCTGGTGCGAGTGCCGTCCTTGGATTCACCTTTGTGGAAATTTACTCCAAACGTTCTAGTCTAGGTTGCCCTTACCCCATCTTTGTTCTAACATGGCACATAATTGCCATCATTCCTGCGACCATCCAGGTCTTACTGGGCCGGCACAAAACAGAGTACGAGCCTTTGCCCGAAGTCGAGGATGCTTCAGCGAACACGTCCGAAACACCAGAGCACAGCAATAACTTTCTGGAACGTGGAAACATCGATGTCCTTTCAACAAGGACGCTCATACAGAACTCACCGTTACAAACAAGGCAAATTGCAAGGCCATCCGCCTCAACTCAAGTGACGCTTCATCAGGACCATGCATCTGCGATTCAAGGCGGTGGCGATCCATGGTTAATTCAACTGATATGAGGAATCTACTATACAGCTGGAACACTAGTCTACACATCCATAATGGCAGTGACTGTCATTGAATTGTTCGTCTGGGTCTGCGTTTCCGTCGGCGCCGCTATCTCGATGAGGCTGCTGGCTTTCTATCTATGCATGTGCTATGAAGACAAGGTGGAAGGAGAGGCATAAAAAGAATAGGAGACATCAGCCACAGCGAGCTCTTAGGAGCCAACATCAACATACCATTAAATAGTAGAGGCACGGGATAAAGCAATATACACCGTACAGGGTTTCCTTACCCTTTGTCTAATGCACTTTACGTCCTGTTTTGGGTCACCTTTTACAGCGGTCACCGGACGGTCCCCGGGTACCAAATGCTCAAGGGTATGTTAATCATGAGACTCGGAAGAGCCGTCCCGACGATACTGATTATTTCAGTCTGCATACAATCAAGATCGTGGACGGAAAGACGTTAGAAGCCAGTAAACGCTCGAAGATAGCATCGACAGCTTCGATACCCAACCCAGCATGTCCGTCTTAAATCATCTTACAATTCCTTTCTCTGCTACCGATTATCTGTTACAAATAGCGTTTCACAGTATTGAGAATATCTTCTTCATCGCATAATCGATGCTAAACATTTTGCAGCTAAAGCAAAACTTCTCTTTATGTACATTTGAAGTCTTTCCAAGTAGTGTTTCTTCCTCTCCTAATCTTTTTTCGTTTTAAGTTGTTTGGGGTTTAGAAATTGTAGAAGGTGGTGGGATATTGTTCGTTAATGATCCGCGAGCAATAACCACCTGCGGCTTGTCTCCCCTTGCAACAACCACGTCGAAAGCATATTCCTTGAGATTCATCAGGTCCTTCTCATGCGCGAAACTGAAGCCCATGAGGGACAATGCTAGGACAACTCGCCGGTTGGTCAGAACATAATCACCCGTTTGATTGCCAACCGCTGCCATCTGGATCCGAACGCTGAAAAGTGGAGGTACGATTGAATTTTCAACAAAGGGATAGTCGTACAGCGGTCTGGACTCCTTCGGCCAAAACCCATCCTTGATGTAGGCTTCATAGAGGGCCTGAGTAAGAATGCCGGCTACTGCTTGAGCCTTTATTGAAGTATTACCAGGATGGATGTCGATGCCGAATGATCCAGGTTCATTTGAGTTCCCAGGTTCGGGCATGACCAAGCTATTGGGTTTGCTTTGATTGTCGTCAGCTCTCGACTCAAAGCATCGTTTAGCAGAGGGTCATCACTGGGGCTTCTACCCTAGCTGAAAGTGAGGATTGGGCAATTCCAAGTTTCGGAGTGAGCTTGGGGGAGACATAGTCATGCCCAGACTAGCCCAAAGACACAAACACCATACAGCCATCGACCAGACTGGGATTTTCGCGAAAGACATATGTATAAGCGATGACCAACTGGCATCACCAAACGTTCAGTCTAAAAGGCAGCAATGTTGAAGATCTAGCCAAGCAGCACAACTACGATATCAAGTATATTATAGCTCTTTATACGCATACTGACCTACGTCAAGCTATAAACAGAGTTGAACGCAGAGGCCTCTTCATCGTCTAACCGCTATCCTCGGCAATGCCTACTCATTGAGAGGCGACATGCGCTTTGTAGGACCAAAGAGTATTCGAGCTGCATACATGAAACAGGCAGGCGACCGAATCTACACAATTTGTCATACGAACGTGAAATATGCATTCATAAGAGAACACAAGTTTGCGTGAAATTCCCGAAGAAAAGAAAATAGCGTCTATCTCCTGCACTTGTGGGAGGCACATACCAAGTTCTTAATCGGAGGTTGAGAAATCCTTAAAAAGCGGATTATATGGACGAGTCAAGCCCCTTACTCTTACCAATCTTTCCCAACACTCCTATAATTCTCTGGGACAGGTCACGAACATTGGCATCAACCAGGATCGAGCCTCATATCCTAGCTCTCAAATACCTAGCACTTATTCACCCTTTCTTGGGCGTCGATTCGTTTGCGACCCTTATGTTACTGTGCATAGAAAGTGATGCCACAGGACACTTGCTCGGGACGATTGGGTCCGCTAGGTGACCTTCATACAGTTTGACGAGTAGAAAGACGACGAAGGCGGCTCGCATCAAGTGCTCCTTGAACAGGTTGGCTACTGTTTCACTTCCCGGAAGTCGAGTCAGTTGGCTAATCGCTTCCATTCAAGGTGGCACTTTTCTAGATTGAATATGATAGGGAACTAGAAAACGATTTTGCACGTTGACATTGATTGGTCGTATATGTCAGCTTGGTGTAAATATTTAGTCCAGGCGTGCGAAATCAGATACGCCTTATCTCCATCCCCACGCGACAGAACGATAGTGGGGGAGCCGACCTTGTACGCCTGATCGTTATTGAAGTGTCCAAATATCTTATAGGTCGGATATTGTGTTCGTCCATACTTCCGGAATTTGGCGATCTACTAATTGCAAATCGCAAGAGCGCTTCCCGCCACAATGCTTCAGAATTTGAAGTTTGCCATCAGCCGCAAGAGCGATTTACTCCTTAAATTTCCGAACTCGAGAGCTGCAGTACTCCGTCGCCAACAACCTTATCTTGTTCCACTATGAAACCTTATACGGTTCTTTCCGAGTTTGAGTATGTACTGCTTTTAAGTAAAGTAGATCGCTCAGTTTTCCAACAACCAACTAGTTCTACTTCGGCCTTCCTTATCTAGCAGCCATGCTTGTCGTTCCCATTCTCCTGAGGCTTTGCTTTCTTCTGTTGCCATTGACGGTCGTCAGCCACCCTGCAAACCCGAGCAGCTCCAGCAAAACACTCGATAAAAGGGGATCCCGTGATGCGGTCGAAGGACTCGGTGGATATGTGCGGATGTTGGGCCATGAAGACAGGCCTGTCATAAGAACAGAAGATAAAAGCATGGTGAACCCAACGTGGACTTCAGGAGAAATGATAACCAATCCTAAACCTACGACACCCTTCACGTCTAATCATTACTTCAATATCACCACCCTTGCTTCTGCGAAATCGAACGCCTACCCCTTCGATATAATTGTAGGACCTCTAGAAGTATGTTCTTACCAATGTATTCGGACCTTTAGGCCTCCCCCCCTAATCAGACACATACTAATCGATTACGGTGCAGATCGCGGGCTTCGTTGACCTCGAAAATCTAGACGTAGAAGCCGCAGTCTACGTGCGCAAATATGCAGTGGGTGTCTTCAAATGCAACCTCAAAGAGTCATGCAAAATCAACATCAACGTAGTGCTTGCCAAGGGCACGGTTGAGTTGTACTTGAAGAACAAACACGAGGTCTGGCTCCTTGCGAAGCTGAGTCTGCCATTCGGGAAGAGCTTCTCCGTGGATAAGAAAGTCTTCAATTTGCCGCGAGACGGAGCGTTGGCTGGGGGCACGATTGATGGTACTGTAACGAGTCCCGGTGTCCCAGTCGCTGCTGCATCTCCGGCATCTCCCTACACAAGTTAGTATAATAGACGTGAAGGACTTGTTCGTTAGAGTGTTTAGGCCACGGGTGTTCCGTTCCTCCACCCAGACGGCGCTCATTGCTAGAAATACAGGTGACCGATTAATTCGAAAAGCAAAAATGGTCATGCCAATCGAATCTTTTAAAATGACAGACATTTACCACGTGCTCCATTTTCTCTAACCCGTCCTCAAGCCCTCGTACTTTTCTTCACTCCTTTCTGCTCTGCTCCCCTATTAATTTCCAGCGCCGAACCCTCGCGTTTCATTTCTCAAATACCGTCACGAAATCCCTCACTCCCATCCCCCCACCACATATCACCCCCACTCCCATCCCTCCGCTCCCACTTCCCATCGCCCCCACCCCCCCACGTCACTCCATCCACTCCTATCCCTCAATTCTCCATCATCCCTCATCCCTCATCCCCCCACCCCGCAACACCAACACTCTCCCACTGCCCTCTTAGGCCGTGATCATAAAATCACCACACCGAAAATCCGAGGTTGAGTTCAGGAACCAAGTATAGAGTCGACAGTTGGCGGGGGGGGAAGGGGTGGAAGGGTGGAAAAGAAGGAATCTGAAGGAAGTGTTGGAGAACAGTTTGAAGAGAGTGGAAGAATAGCAGGAATGGGAGACGGCAGAATCCGGAAGGGGACGGTAGTCTAAAATACCACCAAAACCCTTCATCTGCACAAACCAACTCCCTCCCAAAGAACCCCCCCGGGCAATCCCCCTCACAACAATACAATATAACACAACACCACCCCATCTCATCCATCTATTAACAGCCTCCCCCTCCCCTCAAACCAACCAAAAACCTCAGCAAAAAACCCCAACCAGACCTCACAAACCACGAAAACCCATAAAACCACAGTTTCACCAACAATCCCGCAACCCTTCGTCAGTCCCCACACCAATTCCCACCAAAACTTCATACAGAGCTAATCAAACTCGTAAAAACTAATAAAACCCCTTTCAAAACCACAAACCACAAGAAGCACACAAACTGCAAAAACCCAAGCCCTCAACGGAAGTAATGAACCAGTCAAGACGATCTGAGATGCTGTGAAGCGAAGGGATGGGGATGAGGATGAGGATGAAGAGATGCCGAAAAGACTGAGATTTTAAGGAGAAAGGTGGTGGTGGTGGGGGTGGGGTGTTGCAGGCGGGAGTGCAGGATGATGGTGGGGGTGCAAAGGCGGAAGGAAGGGAGGAGGAAGACGCGAGTGCTAGGATCAGGATGGAATGTAACGAATGTTGTAGTGGCAATATCGTTCTAGCTCATTACCTAAATGCTGCAAATAGTACGCGAAGAACCGAAATCGCACTAACCTATGTTAAAACAAACGCATTCCTCAATCACGAGACCATCACCTCACTCAACCACCCCCCTTCCCCGCCCTCCCAAGCGCTTGCTTTACCCCCACCGACCTCTCCCTCCCCTCCACCCCCTCCACTCCCTCCCGAACCGCCGCCAGCACCCCTCCCAGCCGCCCACTCTTCCTGCACAACGCCACCATAGCCACAGCCATCTCAGCCCTCTTAAGACGGGTTTGCTCCACGCCTTCCCACGCGCTAAACAGCACTTTTACGTACTCTACCAGGACATCCTCCAATGCGTCCGTGAAAGTTGCAGAGTATTGTAGCTCGAGTTTCGCGAAAAGGGATTTCTGAGCGTCCAAAATGGCGTTGTGCACGATCCTGCTCCCGCTTCCTGCCGTGACTTTAACGATCGTCTCGAGGGTCTGGGAGAGGCTGGTGACGAGCTCGGCCCCGCTGCGGGATTTTGGGTTGATGCTCTTCAGCAGCGCCGCCGCCGCGTTCGCTAGCGTTTCCTCCGTGATGGATTTTGAACTTGGGCCGCCTGAGCGCTCGTCGATGTCCATGTCGTCTGCGTCGCCCAGTGCGTCGCTGATAACCGGGTTGGCGATTTCTGATACTTGGGGGTACAGGTCGACCGTATCGCGCAGCTCGACGAAATCGCCCAGGCAGGCGAGAGCGTACTGGCGGTATCGGGGGTTGTTGCGCTTGGCTTCGCGGATGATGATTTTTTGCATTTGGGATGCTGTTGCTTCATTTGTTGCTAGGAGGGTGCTGGTTTTGGCAAAAGTAATGAAAGACTTCAGGACGGTTTCTTTGCCGTCCCAGGTTTTGCCTCCTAGGGCGTTCTCAAGAGCTGGCCAGATGATTTGGGCGTTTGAGTTACTTATTTCGGTCCCTGAGGAATCGATAACATCGGCGACTGCGAAGGCGGAAGAGTGTTTGAGGGACCAGCGGGGGGAGTCTAGATACTCGAATGCCAGGGAGATGATTTCTTTGAGGTACAAAAGTACCGCACGAGAGCCTCCAACGTTTTCATTCCAAGTATCTTTGAAGAACACTTTTGCGCGTTCGTAAGGATCGTGTTTTGCGACGAAGACAAAGGGAAGGACGTCCCCAGCAAGTGCATTGAAGCGATCTGTTGCATGTTTCGATGTTGCAAATATTATGTCTCCTGCGATGGCTCGATGGCGCTCGTCCTCGGAATCGAAGTACATCTTTTTCGCAAAACCAATAAGCTTGAGAATCTCTTCATCTGATGCTAGTCTTGCAAGATAACCACAGGCAGCAGCATACGATGACGAGACAGTCTCATTGCGGTCAAGGACCTGTTTACGAGCAAATTTCAGAAAATGATCTGCGTGGTCTTTGAAGACGAAGCTGTGCCTGGTTGCAAGGGACACAAGTATGCGAGTCGCTCCGACTTTCGACGGAAGTCCCAAGGCGACCTTGATGGCATTTTCCAGGGTTGATTGAAGTTCTTTCATCGTAGCTTCGTCCAAGAAGTCTAAGCACCGTTCGATAGCTTCCATCATGGGAGAAGCTCTGACTGCCGTCAATCGAGCATCGTCAAGCTGCTGGGTGGTCACCCCATACTCATCGGCATGGAGACGGAGATAGTTAATCTGTGCCGGCTCCACTGAACTCAAAAGCGCGATCAAGCGCCCTACGAGCTCTGGGACATAGGGTCTTAGTATCTTTCCCGTACTACTCTTGATGATTTGTATTAGCGTTGACAGAGCAAACGCTCGTACTTCTTCGGCGCTAGATTCCAGTCCAGAAGGACTGAGTAGGAACGGTAGTACGTTCTTTAGCATGGTGTCGGCACCTTTGGCTGCTGAGTCTCCTGCTTCAAGCCTGCGTGTTAACACGCCCGTCAAAGCTCTTGCCAAGGCCATGGCTGCTTTACGAACGGAGTCCTTGATGTCGTCACAGACCTTTATGACAGATTAGCATATGGATGTCATGGAGGAAAGACGGCATGATACCTTGAAGGTTAACGCCCAAATCTGGCCAAGGTACTTCTCGTACTTTTCCACAGGCCTACCTTGCACCAAGTCAGCGATCGCAGCACAGCTGGCTTGCCGGGCACGCCATTCCTTGCCAAGGATGTTCTTCAGTAAATCGTTCATTATGTTGTCAAAATGGCGATCAATGACGGCTGGAGGATCTTTGACGAGCGCAGCCCAAATATCGTTCATTGAGTTCCTCACATTTGTGTTCGGATCGAATCGGTATCGAAATAATGCTGGATATAGCTTCGGGTTCTCTGCTAGGTAACCATCCACGCTTGAATCGGACAGTATGTTACTTAAGCCGAAGCGTCCAAAAGCAGCACGACTGGACCAAATAGCGTTGTTGGAAGCAAGAGACATGAACCGATAGACAAGACTGGGATCACCAACTTCAGATGCTAGGCTCATGATGTCTTTGTATGTCGTGACAGATCCTTCCCCTGTCGGCAATGCTCCTGGATCGAACAATTCGGTCTCATCGGATACATTGCCTGCTAGGCCCGCACTTGTCCCTGTGAACGATCCTACAAGATCACGTATCAGATCATCCTTGAGAGCTCTGTCACCCTTTTCGTAGACCAAAGTCAACCCTCGGGAAGCAGATTCCTGATTCAAAGGGTCACGGTCCGCCAAGAATCTCTTAAAAGCAGCTTGACATTCTCTTAACCGGCTTCGTACTTCTTCAAGGTGTCCGCAGTATTGGATAAGACATAGGAGCCATATCACAACCGCTTGTCTAAGAGCTGGTTTAGTACTCTTGAAATCTGCCAGTACTTTCTCAAGTATCGATGGTAAGACATTAGTCCTCTCCGGCGTCTGTGGCGGCGATCCTTCAAAATCTAAAACGGCAACCAAAGATTTCGAGCGCCAGCCGGCAGCAGCGCAACTCAGAGCGGCCCCAACCGCAAACTGTACAGGTGCTTCTCGGACTTCGTGTAACTCATAGAGTATCTGTACGATTTGGTTCAACAAGGAATCGTTTGCTTCGTTCTCCGGACATTGTGATGCGAAATAACCCAGAGCGACAATGGCCTTCTCGTTGCCATCTTTGGCTTTCTCTTTCAGCTTTTGTAACATTGCCGTAGCACCATGTGGAGCAGGTATAATGTCAGGAGTTAGAGCGGCAAAAAGGCTTAGCTCGGCGATGGCTACCATGGCGCCGTCGAGCAGCAGCTTGTCCCGGCTACCCTCTAGTACGTCCAGAACAGAAATGATGAAAGTGGCTGTCAGTTCCGCGTGATTTGGAAAGCTGTTGCCACGACATGAAATTCTACTCAGCAAGTACGCTATTGCAAGGATAGCGCCGTGCACTTGAAAGATCTCAGATCCAACAGCTTTTCGCCAGGAATTTAATTTCTGGTCGAAAATCGTAAACATCCTTTGGACTGCTTCTTGGCGACTCCGTTTGTGAGATGCTACAAGACCAAAGATATGAGACGCCGGCTCTCTCAGAGCTTTCTGGTTTGATAAGATGGGATTTTGAAGAGAAGATATCTTGATCACAAGACCATCCATACAGGAGTCAGGACATAGAGCATAGAGATCTAATATGCTGTCGTTAGGCTCATTGGATTCTTCGATCGCAGGATCTATTAGGTTGCTGAAAGCTGCATCCAGGAGAACTTCCAGTGATGTTTGGGAACGAAAGTCATCTTTGATCATATCTCTTAGATATTTCTTCACCTTTGTGCGGGCATCCTCGTCATTTGTGATTAGTGCATCAACATTGCGCTCCCATTGCGCGTCTAAAGCAGGGGCAGCCCCAGCTGATCTCAAAGCCTTGTCTAACAATACATTACGACAGTAAAGGACTGCCCGATCCTGGGCGCGGGCTAATTGACGCCGAGAAGCTCCCATCCTACCCAATTCCCAGCGGGGCTTTAGTCCAAAGAATTGCTCGATGAGATCGTTGAATCGTGGAAATTGAAATCTCGCATTCTCGGGTATTTCGCCGCTCACAGAAGAGCCGAGAGCCTTGGGCGGATGTAATGTGCTATACCAATAGGGATCGAGACCTTTCCTGCCTTCTTCAATCACCTCGCTTCGCTCGTTAGCAGTACCTTCCATTGCCACGAGATCAATCCATCGAGCTGTCGTATTCCTGTAGGGAAGACATCGGTTGGCAAAGCGGACAGCCATAAACCGTGTACTCCTTACAATCTCAGATCCCGATTCATCTGATTCACCAGCTTGCAAACCCATATGATGGAAGCAAAGGCTTGTCAAGGATTTTTCGAGGTCTACCTCTACATCGTCACCGAAAGCTCCAAGTACGCTACTTAAAGCCTGTTCGATGCTGAAGGATACATCTTTGCCCGACGGATCTGTACTCAGTGATCTGAAAAGCCATCGGAGTAGGTCAAGATTTGCGTCAAGGAGAAGCTTATCAGGACATGCTGCTGCTAGAAGTCCAATGCTCTCGTATGCATAACTTCGCGAGCTCAATTCACCAGCATTAGGACGGGAGTCCTCGCTGGAAAATCCTGGCCATCCCTGGCTCTCAATATATTCTCGAAGCTGGGATACCAAGACAGGTGCAAAGGCACCGATGTCAGCTGGAGAGCTGATACGCGCAAGCCAGTTTACGAAGACAAAGATCTGAGCCCGGAGCTTTGAGGTCTCGAGACCTTGTTTTGGAGTGCCAGAATTGCCATCCTGAACCTGGGCTTCCAAAGGCGCAAGCCCTTCTTGAACAATCTGAATGCTCTGTGGGACGAAAGAAGAGCATTGCTTCGATCTACATAGGAGAGAAAGGATCTTAAGTTGAAGAGGCACCCGTGCGGGAAGGGAGCCATCGGTTCCTCTCGTCCCTAGATAAAATTCGAACAATCGCTTCACAAGACCAGGTTTTTCGAGCGAAATAGCCGATGTAGCTCGTTTCAAGATATCATCCCCAACATCTGACAGACGCGAGTTCGTGTCAGCGCACGCGAGAAGCGCTGGTAAAAAGCGCTCTGAATCTACGAAGGCTCCACTAGCGAGGAACTTGGCTGCCAATACCTTTGTTTCTATAAGATTCATACCGCCACTGACGGTCGGGTTCCATGTGTCTTTTTTGCCATGGATTTGTAAGAAACTATAATCCTCAGTGCTCAGCCCTGGGCAGCGCTTGGCATCGATTTGATTGACGTTGAGTAAGAAGAGCTTACCCATCCAGGTCGACACGAATTCAGCGGTCTCTATGTTCTCGTTGAAGCCTAATTTGGTACGAAGCTGCAGATCGTCTTCGTTTCCCCTCACAGGCAACTTCAAGCTATGAAGCAGCTTGAGGAACAGATTGAATAAGCTGGCCGCGCGGGTTGCAGACTCTTGAGCATCAATATGAAGGCCATTCAGTAGCGTAGGAAGTAATTCAAGCCGTTCCTTTTTAATGTACAATCAGTATCTATCCGATCAATTTACTACGACTTAGTGCTTACCTCTACTGGCAGTCTATCGGCCCCTTGTTGGATGTAAAGTAAGTCAAAGTGACGAACCAGTGTGTTGTGGACATCCTTATACTGCTTCAGAAGTGCGGCTACGGGAAGTTTTATCGATCTATGCAAGACCTTTAGCATGGCTCTAGGTAAATTGCTGTCACACGCTTGAACAATTATATTAAGGGATTAATCTTCAATGATCCGTACAATCTGCAGTATAAACTACAAAGCATGCCATGTGAAGCCACAAGTGAGGCAAGAAAATGGGCATACGGTGGCTTGACTCTTGTATTAATATGTTGACAAACAGAAACGACCTAGTATTTTGATGTTGATTAGCCTAGCACTTGATTTCCATGTAGACCTGAAGACTGATGAGTACGGTACATCCGACAAAGGAACTCTATGCATGCACAGAACAACGTCGTTTCCGCTCCTCGAGTAGCCTACCTTGTTACGAACACTCACAAAATCCGAGGCTAGCTTTAGGAGAAGAGGCGGAAGATAGGTGTTTAATGTTGACTGCAGCTTCGCATCTGATTCTGCCAGTGCAATGCGAAGCTCCACCTTGCCGACAAGGTTTAATTCTCTTGCCTCTGGCGTCTCGCTTGTTGCGATGGTTGACATCTTGAAGGGTTTCGTCTTGGATTTTTGTCCTCATCGTAGGAGTCGAGATACGAACATTGGATATGGTATAAGCAATCTTTCCAGGAAATTTTAGTGCTCGTTCCTTAGGCAGGCATGGGGCTTGCGTACATTGTTTACGAGCAAAGTGGCGGATTACATATTGATAACCCTAAGGTCCCCGAAAGTGATACCTTCCTTACTGCTGTTATGCCGACATTGTTCTACCTATACAGATAGCAACTAGCGCAATTATATTACCACAGCTAACTTTGGCACTATGATCCATCAATCATATCATCATTAAAAATTCAGTGATAAGTTCAATAAATACTGTAGCCTTTTGTCTCTGGCAGTGGGGGAATCACTCATGCCTTCATCGGTCCTGTGAAGATTGTCTTATCCCGAACTTAACGTATCATCAGCAGAAGCCCCAGTATGATGGTGATTGCAGGTCTTCGGGCCCAACTTCAAATTCGTCCTTGACAGCGACCAAGCGGTGGTTCTAAACCGTGAACACTAGTCTAAATCCTGTAGCCTGGACATAGGAGGTTTATCGGTGTAGAGGAGCTACGAAGTCTAGGATTATGATTTACTTTGTAATTGTAGTATTCGATAGCAGAGAGCCCATATCAGTACAAGGTACATCTTTCAATAGGCGCGTAAGCTTGAGTGAGCTCCAAGAGCGAATTCGTACTGTGGACTGGATACAGCTGTTGATGGTACAGATATCGCCATAAGATAGATCATGGAATACCAGAGAAGATCATGGCAAATCCTAACTACTGCAACGCTGAGTCTCTCAATCCGGCTAGTCCTGCTGTTGCTGCATATGAGTCGGCAGATTCCAGCTCGTATAATCTAAGTGTACAAATGCGCGGTCAACATTCGGTACACTCTCCAGAACATACTGCAGACTCTCGCCTAGGTCGTGACTATCCCGCAAACTCGTATGCTCGTCCAATATGATATCCACCTCGACGTTGATCTTGTCACCTGCGTGGTAGGCTTGGAGACCCTGGATCTTTTGAATGGGTTCCGCGAATCGCATGGTGAGGTAGAGGAGGATGTTACGGTCTGTAGCCGAAGCGGCGGCTCCAGTCAAGTGACGTATATGGGTCGTGGTTGTACGGGACCAATTAAAGATGACATATAGCGACAGGAGAAGGCCACCCAGAGCATCGAGGAACCAGATCTGAAGATAGTAGCCGACAAGAGGGAATATGATACTGAAGGTATTAAATACTACATCTGTTATTGCGTCCTGCGCGAGAGCCTGCACGCTAGAATTCTTGATAAGGCGGCACCAGAACCAGCAAGCCAACTTGATGACAACGGTGCTGGCCAGAATAATTATAGCAGAGAGGCCAAGCTGCACGATCGAGTGATCCGGGCTGGTGAGGCGGTTGAAACACTCGAGGAACACCTGAAAGAAGGAGGTTATCATGATCACAGAAAAGACGAGGACACCAATAGGTTCCAAGCGTCGGCGACCAACAGGATAGGTATATTGATCTTGACGAGCTATGAGTTTAGTGGTCGTCCAAACGATGGCGGTGCTGAGAAAGTCAAGGGCGGCATCAACTAATGAGGCAAGGACAGACAGCGAGCTCGTAAGAACAATGACTGCAATCTTTCCCGCAAGGAGGACAGCATTAGCGGCCAGATTGATATAGATTGCAATTGTCACTATTCGGCTACCACTTTCAACACCGTCGTCTTCTGGCGTATATGGTTCGGCGCCTTTTGATCCGTCTTCCACATTCTCCCCTAGCAAAGGCGAACCCTCGTCGGGTAGCTTATACAAAGCTTTTGGTGTCCTCTTAACCTTGATGTTGGTGCTATTGCCGTTTTCTTGGGGCCTGTCCATTATTTTACCCGAAGGCTTCGCTCCGTCCGAGGGTGGAGTTGGTGGCTCCTCCGATATTGTTTGTGGAATATCTGGATGGCTAGGTTGATTATATTCCTGAATTAGATTGTGAGGGAGTGATGAGTCGAGCAGTCGATCAATGTAGGAATAAGAATCAATGAGCAAGTTGTTGCGCTCATAGTATTGCCGTCTACGAACAACTGAATTAGCATTTAACATCGACTGTTTTACTTCCATCATACATCGGCTTTTTCATTGCCTTGAGCTCTTCTTCAGTCTTGCGATACTGCTCCCTACCAACCGCCATAACCGTAAGCCTCGCTGCGTTACTTCCACTCCGTTGGAGCTCTGCGCAAGACCTACCATTGATACCTCGGATTGGAATTCCCAATCAGCCTCATACTTCTCATTTGTGGTGTATTCAGAACCTGCGATACATTGCTCATCCTCCTATTCATTCCAACTCGGTTTTCCCTAATACTGCCATCTTCGTCTCTTTCGACATCCAGTTCCTCATCGCTCTCATAGCTGTGGCTACCATATCGTCTAGGCCCGAGTGAACCCCGAATATCCTTCAGACTTGCAGAGGATCTATTTTGAATTAACGAAGGTAACGCTTGCCCTCGTGTAAACGCAATCTCATCAGAGAGGGGGAGATAACCTCGCAGATTGCCGATACGGACGGATGGAGGACGTCCAAAAGCAGAGTCGGCCATCGTCTAGGCCTGTTATAGATGAAATCTCAAACCCTTCAGAGTGCCATTGTACGAGTACGTTTATTAATGATTTGGAGAAGTCAACAGATAAGGTATTCGCACAAAGCAGAGTCAATATCAGCTAGTCCTAACATGACCTAGATAGTGCTTCAGCCCTAACGTAAGGTAAGCTGGATGTCACGGATGTGTCAAGGACTGCAACAACCTTTGGTCTAGAATGATTGCGATCTTACGTACAGCAGAGCATATCCATCTTTTGTCACCTTGAAGGTCAATTTCAGAGTCCTATACCTTGCACGAATTTTCATGCATAACTACTAGCACGTGGCTGGAATATCTAACGGCTGAGGCCGCATGTACGAGTACATGAATGGAGCTTCGAACGAGCCTTCGGAGCCTTATCCTTCTATGAACTCCACATTGATTGTGCCATTCTTCAGACTAGCCTGCTCGATCGTTTGGCCTAAGGAATCTTCCAGGTTCTTGCCCATGCATATCAACTCAAACTCCATGCCCTCCTTCCCTTCTAGTGGACTAGCCTTCAGCCATTCGTACATCCTCCTGACTGGATCCGAAATTTCAAATCGTCTAATTACCCGCCCATTCGGGTGTCGGAACTGTATTCTCGTGCTGGCTGCATCAGGCGGTGGTTCGGTGTGCGGATTTGACGATGAGATTAGATTGAACGGAGATGGCGATGTTGAAGCACCATTGGTATGTGTGGGATCGGTTTCATCAAGCATGTCTGTATCTTCCTCGACTCCTCTCTCCTTTCCTTTCCCTTTATCTACGCCGCCTTCACTTCGGGTCAGATCATCAGGATCAGCTTCTCGCAGTGTTCCGTTGCCAGCCAGGCTGTTCTGTAATGCCATTTCGAGCATTTGCTCTTCTGTCATTTGCTCCACTCTCGTCTCTTTCTTGCTTTCTGGTCTCCGTCTCGCTACAGGATTCTTCGCAGTAGCCTTTAGGCTATACCTATCTAGGAATTCATGCAACTGCATGAGGAAATCCATAGCTTTGGGTATAGGTGCTCCGGACCATACTTTTACTTGCTCGCCCGTCCTTGGGTCCACGATAGCAATGTGAGGATAAGCATCCTGGCTATCGCGATTAAGAAAGGAATACTGAATGTATTGGCTACCACGTGGATCGTCCTTGGTATATTGCATGAAGATGAAATTCTCTCTGACTGTATCCTTGACGCCAGAGTTCTTCCATATGTCTCGATTAAGAATTTGGCAATCAAATATCGCCGGGTCTTGGATATTAACGAGAATCCACTTCTCCTTGTCCTTGCCTTCCTGGCGGGCTTGGTCCCATGAGAGCCGTGACATTATCTCGAAGGGAGGTCGATACATTTCGGCGAGTAAATTTTGCTTTGACGATGCTTCTGATGCTCCTGCTGTAGCTCGAGCGAGTCGATCACGGTGAGCATCGGCGCTAGTATCTGCATCATTCCAAATCGAGCCTGTAGTGGCCTGATTGAATATACCGTGTGTCTCTGCTTTGGTTGTTAGTCTAGCCGGAAAAAAAAGGCAAATATAGAGTCAAAGAACGTACCCCGAGGCCTTGGGCGGTGTCTAGCACGCATTTGTTCCAACACTGCAGCATGCATTTGCTCCGCATCATTAGGATCGAATGAGTCTGGACCGATGAGCGTCTCCGTTGTCCTAGCCATCGGCGCTCTTATGCCATCTTCACCCAACTCACTAGCGATCCCAGTACCACCATAGAACTCTTCCTGTAATCTCCTAGCTAGTACCTCATCAGCATCAACGTCCCTGCTGCCAGGAGTTAATGGTGGCATTGAATTCGATGGCATGTGTGCATTCGAAGAAGAGTTCCCTGCTACAAAAGCTTGCCTCGGTTCTTGGCTACTTGGCTCGACGTCTATCTCGGAATCTACATCTGAATCTATGTGTACGACGCCATCGTCATCTTCGTAAGCTTGCCTATTGCTTGGCGGTCGGGTCTGCGGTGGTAGTACAGGTGGATCTTGTGAGGTTTGTGCAGGTGTTGATGAGTTTGGTCCTTCAAGCTCAGCGCCATCGTTGGCGTAGAAGAATTCGATGGCTTGCTGGACATCACCCTCTGTGAGCCCAAGATACTGGGCCGCCCTGTCAGGCGTTGTCCCTGTTATTGATGTGAAGGTGGTCAACGCCGTGTCATCCATGGTACTTTAAAGCCGTGAAATCTCCTAACCAGGACACTGCCTCAGCGGTAAAGAAATCGTGAGGGTGATTGCATATGTTGCAAGTGGAAGTGGAGGCAAAGCTGAGGGGTAGAGACCTCTATCTCAACGTTAATACTATTCTGCTGGGCAAACCGGTGTGGAAGCTTACAAGCTTGAAAGCTGGACGGGGCACGAGCTTGTGGAGGAGGGACGGTGACCAGGTGAAATCCAAGGCTTAAAGTTTCGAAAAGAGCTCCGCTGTCAGCAATCCTTAATTATTTTCTTTCCGAGGCTTTGTGATTCGTAGCTCTCTTCGTGGCAATAGATGCCTAACTACCCTAAGATAACCTCTTCTCTGCTTTAACACTCATTGTGAATTTCTATCCAATGTCTAGGCAATTATTGACGAGAATTTGGATACAGGAGGCAGAGATGTTCAGTGATTGATGTGTCGTAATCGCAATACTGTTGGTCCGGTGGAGAAAGGTAGGTTCCGTAATGCAGTACTACGTAGAATGTGTCGGTGACCTGGTGTCTAATCTAACCAGCTGCAACAAACCGTCGACTTCTGGAAGTGGCCCCGCGTCATCGCGATTGCCTAGCGCGGTACTGTATGATAAATTACAAAGATATCACATGATTCACATCAAGCTACGCCAACATATTTTTACGAGCCATTGTATTGTCGCCAGCGGTTGAGCTTCGCCATGGACGGGTAAACTACCTTTCAAGCTAAAAGTTTTTCATCATGGTGCTGACTTCTATAGGCCTTCGCACAACCTACGGCGGCATGCAATACAGAAAATTGCAGCACTGTCTGCGGCTGCTTCCCCACGCCTGCCCGTTGATATGTCCCATTTCACCAAGTTGTGTCATGCTTGTCCCTCATTGATGGAGAAGGCCAACAGTATAAGCAATGAAGCCCACAGTGGGGCTTTAGCGCTCTCGAAAACGCCTATGGTAAGTGCTATAAGAGCTATTTGTTGAGAATTAAGAGTGCTAATTCCCAAGCAGAGCCTCTCAGAATTGGATGTGCTGCTCGCTCTTTGCAAAACAGCTCCACTACTTGAAGATAGCGGAACTGCTGAACGACTCCTGACTCAGATATCGCCGTATCTTTTAGAGGCCCATGCTCAAGTGATTGCTCCTTCACCTTCCCTACGCTCCATCGATCCATCGCCTTGGGAGGCACTCACTTATCACCTGACAAGGGCAATCCTTGCAATTGGAATAAAGCATCCTTCGCTACATAAGCCTGCATTGGACTGCATGTCTCGGTACCTTCATAAATGCTTGCGCACTGTCGATGCTCTCATTGCAAAGAACAGTAGATCCGAGGAATTTCCGAGAGAGGTGGACATCGAGGTAACATTTCCAACCGCCATTCTAGCCGTCTCTTTTCTCGGGTTCTTAGAGGCTGCATCTAACCATGCCAATTTTTATGATGTTCCTGAAAGGCTTGACTTGGTGACTACATTGCGTCAGATCTTCACGGAAGACTTCATGGTGTCTATAGAAGGCGTATTCTCTTCGATTCGTACTTCCGAGCCAAAATCTAAGGATCTTTCTACTTGGAAGTCATACACAAGACGATATGCCGCCTCTGGACGACCGATTGGAGCAATGCTACTGCAGCGAGGTTTCATGAGGCTTCTTGTATCATTTAGCTCTCTGCATATAGCTAGACAGGAGCAACTTCAGAGAACAGATGTCTTTGATATACTCTTATCGCAAAAGCAACACATACACTATGAGAGCAACGACTCCAGCGGTGCGCTGCTTGAGGTATTGTCGGACGCTGCCGCCGAGGAAATGCGTCTTCTTGAGGATGGCTCGGATTATCTTCGACTTGGCTCCGCGTGGCAGCAACGGCTTGCTTTTGCAGTGAAAGCGCACACACTGAATACTTTTTTGAATTGTATGATTGCTGACGAAGACATTGCTGATACTGATACCCTCATATCTTGGCTCGAAGACACTATGGCCGATCCTGTCCAGATGGCTGACGATACTTTGGCTTGCGTTGTACTTAAATCCATGGCTGCCGTGGCAAGATTCTCTCCCGATATTGCTCCGACTCTTAGCCGATCCTTACCCAGATTCATCGTACAAGGCGGGATCAAAGGGGAAACAGTTTCAATAGCCGCACGCTGCCTGACCAGCATACTTCAACTATTGTCACAGGACGCAGTAATCACCGGTCTCTATTCGTTAGGAAACGTGCTTAGCGCGGGATCCAGTGCCAATAGGTCTATTGGTTCTGCTGGTTTACAAATTGGCGCTCAAAGTAATCAGAAGAACACAGGGCGCTATAGTCAACAACACTCAACTGGTAGCGCAATCTCATTAGAACTATCAGGTGATGAAGAAACAGCAACAGTGTATGGTAGTGTAGTGCGTGCGATCGTTAGCATTGCAAATAGCTGTTGTGATGATAAGATCACAGCCCTAGCTCTCTCAATGCTACTACAGAAATTAGGAAAGGTGAGCTTGGCTGTGGATGTTCACATCATAACAGAAGCAGCGGTGCTAGCTAAGAGCGGCGGCCCGCTTGAATTCAAGTCTTTGCTCAAGCTATACTCTAGGATTAGCCACGAAGGAATAGTTCATAGCAACGATATACTACTTGATGCGGTAAGAATCTTGAGATCACATGGCTACTTGAATGACTTACAATTATACACAGGTAAGAAGAGCCAGAGTGTATCTATCTAAATCGCTGCAACGAGATTCACCGCTTTTCCAAGTCTATCTTGTCAACTTGCTAGAAAACATTGTTAGCAAGGGTGATGTTCACGAAAGTGACAACACCCACGAAACAGATGTCGAGCTTGCTGCTCGAGAGATAGTAGAGTTACTACAGCCTTTAGCATGCCTTGTATCTGTGCCGAAAACTGCAAACGACCTTCCCCAAGATGAGAATGTTGCGCGCCTCCACCGTGAAGCTTGGTTCAACATTATCGTGCATGGCATCACCCCTATTTCGACCCTTGGTCAACAATCTTCCAATGAACTGCAAATTATCGCACTCCAGTCGAGATCACTAACAGTTGAAGATCATGCTGATCAACTCGAAAGCGAGGTTGAATTAAATACGGTGTTGAGGCGAGGTATGAACGGAGCCCATACTGCAGAGCAAAAAAGGCGTTTAATCAGTCTATTACCGGGACGCGAGTCTGACATTAGATCTTTAAGCTACCCCAAGGTAATTTTTCTAAGTACCGCATACTTGGTAGAGACATTACGAGCGGACGCAGGTGATTGCACGCATATCCTTGCATACTTTCTTGATCCGAGTTTGAATGGTAGCGCAATGGAATTTTGCATGACCAACATAGCGGACGAGGTTGTGGAGATATATCTTAGGAGAACCCTAGGTGACAAACACCTAGAAAACTCGGCGCCTTTGGCGGCAAAGCAGCTTGCATCAATGTTGACTGGCTGCTGTCACCGAGTTCCAAGGGTACAACAAATTGCTAGCGCGTCTGCCGACAAGATCATAAGACAGCTGCCATCATCGTTGTGCCAAAAATCATCCTTATTCGCACTTCTAGAACTCCTCACAATTTTGTGGACGAGCTGTCTGGAAGCAGAACTTGACGAATATGAATTAAAGTCTAAGTACATTTCTGTTCGTGGTGAGGTGGAAGTTGAGCTCTCAGACAACTATGATTTCAGGAGGAGTACGCTGAACGCCTTCTACAAACGGGCAAAAAGCTGGGTCATAGCCGTCGTCAATATCGCTCCTCTGGATGTTAAAGGCCTGTTGCAGGTAAGCAATCAGTACAGCGCGAGATTACACTGGGCTGACGAAACAACAGACCTACTTATCAGAGTACGATGACGACGGTGCTTATGGCCATGTGTCCTTGGGGAGAAGCTTTGCGGTAGAGATGGGCTCTGTTATTCCCTCAACAGACCAGAAATTAGGTTTTTTGAACTGCCTTTGCGTGTTAGTTTGCAAGCTAAGCTTTTGCAGGGGCGATTGATCGTCATGGAGACTGTAGTATTAATACAGCTTCGGATTTCATTGCTCAGTATACGACTCGCCAGGAGTATAGATACGCCGATGCCCTCCCTGATTATGATCAAGAATGGGCAAATTTCTTACACATTAGTAGGTTCTAAGCTGACCGACTGGTGGAACAATACTAAACGCATCTAGATGGAAACAGTAATACGGCTGCGGAGGGTTTTCAAAGGAAAATCGAGGATGACCAAGCAGTCCTCGCTCATCTAGAGCGGAGAACATTAGAGAATAGGTTCGTATCCATTGGAGAATTACGTGACATTTTACGACGAGCGGCTGCTTTACTATGCAGGACAAAAAGGGATCAGTGTGCTATAGTACACCATCTTGTGGGTATTCCTTTTGCGATCTTCACCAAGCAGTCCATAAAGCTCGGGATCTCATTATGGCTTGGGGTCATCAACGAGAATCCGCTCATGGAGCCAAGAATATTATCAGAAATAGCTGAGAGTTGGGAAAAGACGGTCCACAACCGTGTAGGCGTCTTTGGGGATAAGCTACGGTGAGTCTATATCGCGTAGGCCGAGTCGCCAATGTAATAACCAGCCATTAGCCATTTCGATCCCTTCTATCTCAAGCAAGAATTTGCACCATCAGATAAGTCGGCTTTGCTGAAACAGCAACAAGCAGCACAGAATCTAATTGCGCCGCATTTACGTATCCTGCAGTTTCTCACAAGTCACTTCAACGCTACCCGACTCGGCAGTACCCATACACAATGTATCTTTCATCGTTTGATCACAGTAACACTTCAAGGTTTGAAGCAAACTGCCGGGCATCCTTTAGCTCGCGAAATACATTTCCAAATTATACTGTTCGGTCTGAACCTTCTAAGATACTATAGTAGCTTAGATCAAATCAGTCAATGGAGACTGAAGGATACAATACTCAGCGCCGCTTTGAGTTGGTTCAGTCAGCAGCCCAGGTAACTACGTGGTCTCCTCTCAACTGGTGCTCTATTAACACCATTAGATGGTCTTTTGGCGGCAATCGTCTACAAATCAAAGCTGAGACCCGATTGTTGGCAGACGTTGACAGTGCATTGCGGGCTGTGGCGCTCGTGGGCTCGAAAACTGTGGGAGTTTGCCAGACCCTCACGACCAAACAGGATTTGCTCCAATTACTGCTCGAGAACGAACAATTACGATTGGTTGTCTGGCTCTACCCACTCGATTATGGAAGGAGGCACATCTTCTCCTCGGCGCATTCTGGCAGATTACCTTCGGATGTTAGTATCGTATAGTCGGTACAATCGACGACGTGAAACTGACGATCATCAGGCAACTCTTTCGGCCGTCTATAAGGCTGCGTGGGCAGAGCACCCAGGTCTGGCTGTTCAGCTGGTTACACGGTTCCAATCACAGAAGCTTACCAATGACGTTCGATGGCTCCTCCTAAAATTTCCAGAAATGGCAATTGGAGAGCCCGACGCACTTCAGATCCTGATTGGTTCTTCAATGTCAAAGGACCTTTCGTTCCAACTCAAAGTAAGTCTCGCTGGCACCGCGCATCATCCAGGGCTGATTCATTATAGTATCTACTTTATTGGGCTCCTGTAAACCCAATAACGGCTGTGACTTACTTTCTGCCCGACTATGGCTACCATCCATTCATTGTACAGTATGCTATGCGGGCTTTAGAAAGCCATTCCGTGGATGTCACCTTTTTCTACGTTCCACAGATCGTTCAAACATTGCGCTATGATGTGCTGGGCTATGTTCAGCGGTACATAATTGAGACTGCAAAGTTCTCGCAGCTCTTTGCTCACCAAATTATGTGGAATATGAAGGCCAATGCCTACAAGGACGAGGATTCTAGCATTGTAAGTATGGTAGGATGAAGGGTTAAATCCATGGCTAACCGCAACGCAAAGGAGGATTCTCTAAAACCAACCCTTGATGTGGTAACGGATAATATGATCAAAAGGTTTTCTGGAACTGACAAGGCTTTCTACGAGCGTGAGTTTTCTTTTTTCAATGAAATTACGGACATCTCCGGCAAACTACGACCGTACATCAAGAGTAGCAAGCCAGAGAAGAAGCAGAAAATCGAGGAAGAATTGAGAAAGATCAAGGTTGAAGTTGGAGTCTACTTACCTAGTAATCCGGACGGGACTGTGATTGGTATTGATCGCAAGTCCGGCAAGCCTTTGCAAAGTCATGCAAAAGCGCCTTATATGGCAACTTTCCGGATCAAGAAAAATCGGGGCGAATTGGAAGGCACAGACGATATGCTCGAAAAAACGAACCAGAACCTCGAAACAAGCCGTAATGGGCCAGTCTCTCGAGAAAGCACATACGAAGTCTGGCAATCAGCCATCTTCAAGGTAGGCGACGATTGTCGACAAGATGTGCTGGCATTACAGATGATTGCCGCTTTTCGAGGTATATTCAATAGTGTTGGCTTGGATGTATATGTATACCCGTACAGGGTAACCGCTACAGCCCCCGGGTGCGGTGTCATAGACGTCTTACCCAATTCGATCTCGCGAGATATGCTCGGCCGTGAAGCGGTGAACGGATTATACGATTACTTTGTGTCTAAGTATGGTGCCGAGAACTCCATAAGGTTTCAAGAGGCCCGTAACAACTTCGTCAAAAGCATGGCCGCATATTCCGTGATCTCATATCTGCTCCAATTCAAAGACAGGCATAATGGAAACATTATGGTTGACGATGCCGGACACATACTCCACATCGACTTTGGCTTCTGTTTCGATATAGCCCCAGGCGGCGTGCGGTTCGAACGCGCTCCATTCAAGCTGACATCGGAAATGGTGGCCGTCATGGGAGGGAGTACCACTTCCCAGTCCTACAAGTGGTTTGAGGAGCTCTGCATCAAGTCCTTCTTAGCGTCTCGGCAACACACCGAGAAATTGTGCCATATCGTTGTGCTCATGTTGGGCAGTGGATTACCATGCTTTAAGCCGGAAACAATCAGTCATCTTCGTGAGAGGTTCGTCCTTGAAAAGAGCGAACGGGAAGCAGCCGATTTTATGAGAGATCTGATCAAGAAAAGCTACAGCAGCTACTCAACAAAAGGTTATGATCAATTTCAGCTCCTCACCAATGGTATCCCATATTGAGTGGGTGCCGATAGTCGTCTTAGGGTAGCAATCAGGCGTCGAGGGTCGGCGTGGTTAGCGTGGTTAGGTAAACAGGCGATAGCACTGATGCATCTGAATAGACAGGTGTCGTAGCTAGGCTCGCGGAATATGAATCATCATGATCAAGTGCTTTCGAGTATTTCAGATCCCCAAAGGGTCGTAGAATGATAGAAGAGATGTGATCATATGAATTCCTGGTGGGTGTTCTTGGCGCATGCCCCCTGCAAGGTACGGAGAAGCGTCAGCGAGTAATTTATATGCCCCCCTTCATAGACGTGACATTTTACTGGTTTTCTGAAACCTCGAGGAATCAGTCTTCGCCCTTGTCATGGCTGATGGGAGTTCTCCAGTGGCAGGCATTTCGTTCGTCCATCATCACTCCGATAGTAGCGGTCCTCAACTTGGTGGTCGTCGATTCCCCCTCCGTTCTCTATCCAGCAGCCGCCGCAACACCTGAAACAATACATTCGCGAAGCTAACACATTTGGCTGGCGACCAAGGTATCCATAGCTACTCAAAAGTTCTTGGACATGCTGGCGTCCCTTGCCTTCCCTCAATTGTTTCGCTCATTTTCCCGGACAAAGTGCGAGTGCACGAACATCCTACCCTGAGTTTCTTCAAAGTCTTCAGGCAGCGCCCAGGAACATCCGAAGGAAGCTTTTTTCGTTACCTGGATCTGATATCGCTGGTAGTAGTACCCAACCTAGAAATAACAACAAGGATTGGGACTTTGTCGGTTTGGTTGGCATGCAGGATTGAAGCCCAGCTGGTCACGCTTGTAACGATTAATGACTTCACGGCAACGAATTCATTTCCCGAAACCTTTTATAGCTCTACGAGGCAGAGTACGATACGAAACGGACCGCCCTACATTGAGTTGTTCAAATCGGACGTACCTCAAGCACCCTTCAAAGGACCCACGGAACACGCTTTGCACCGCCCACTTGATGCCATAAAGTTTCTACTCCAGAAATTGGCATACAGCCCTGCTGAACTGGGTCTGGGTGGTCAGAGATATGGCGTATACAGGTGTCAGCATTGGGGGTGGCTCGGTCGATCCAGAGACCCTATATACCAAGCAGAATTGCATTGGTATGTTCAACGCCAAGCGTAAGACGGAGTTCTTACTCACGATAAAATAGGTGGGGGAAGCTTTGGCAAGGTATACAAAGGGTAAGTCCACGACGAGGCAGACTGGTGGAGCTGTGCTTACGTTTCCTCCAAGGGTCGATAAACGCACAGGACAGGCAGTAGCAATTAAGATCATTGATGTCGAGAACGCCGAAGACGAAGTCGAGGACATCATCCAGGAAATTTCAATACTATCGGAACTCCACTCTCCGTATGTGACAAAGTATCATGGGTCTTTTCTAAAGGGCTCAGACTTGTGGATAATCATGGAATTTTGCTCAGGAGGCAGCTGCGCCGATTTACTAAAGCCTGGTCTGATCCCAGAGGAATATATAACGATCATTATAAGGGAGCTTCTGATGGGACTGGAATACTTGCATGGAGATAAGAAACTTCACCGAGACATTAAAGGTAATGCCACAGATTGACATGATGGGTCTTCAATGGTTCGGTGCTGACATTTTATGGTGGTAGCCGCCAATGTACTTTTGGGAGCTAATGGACAAGTGAAGCTTGCGGACTTTGGTGTGTCTGGACAACTCTCTGCTACAATGACGAAGAAGAACACTTTTGTAGGTACACCATTTTGGATGGCCCCGGAAGTCATTAAGCAGTCAGGCTACGACCACAAAGCAGATATTTGGTCTCTGGGGATCACTGCGCTTGAACTTGCTAACGGAGAACCACCATACTCCGACATACACCCCATGAAAGTTCTGTTTTTGATCCCTAAAAACCCTCCTCCAACATTGCAAGGTAATTTCAGCAAAGCATTCAAAGATTTTGTAGATCTTTGCCTGAAGCGTCTGCCTCACGAGCGACCGTCCGCAAAAGAGCTACTGAAGCATCCATTCGTACGCCGTGCTAAGAAAACGACTTATCTGACCGAGTTAATAGAGCGGCATGAGCGGTGGCAAGCTGTGCATAGTGAGCGTGACTCGGAAGAAGAAGATAACGAAGAAGAGCAATCACATCAAGACGGAAATTCCGAAAACGAAGATCTTTGGGATTTCGGAACCGTCAGACCAGCAGGAGGCAGAGGTGCAGGGCTCAAGACAATGAACGACTCAGCCGCCAATTCTAGGGCACAAAATCGCTCGCCAGACGGACCCACGAAAGGCAAGGTCGACGTTCACAGCAAGATTTTTTTCACCCCTGTCGATGATATGTCAAAAGCGAGTCTAGCAGGTGGTGTTCCATCAAGCGGTCAGTCACCGCAGCGAAAACCAACCGCTGCTATGACGCCAATGTCACCAGGTGTGGCAGCCGAAGTACCTCTTCCGCCATCACCCATGAAAAGTCAGCAGCAACAGCCCGCAGAATTGGAGACGCCTTCGCGGGTAGGTCAGCCTCTCTTCAAACCCGACAACGACAGCCCAAACTCTGTAGACTTTAACCGGAGCTTGCAAGAATCGCTTGCGAAGGACATGCACTTCTTGAAACTACATCCGTCAGAGTCAACGACGCAGCTCGTCCAAGATCAACTGTCCAAATCTCAACCTCAAACCCAGCAAAAGCAAGATCTTCCATCGAGAAAGCCCGTCACACCAATCAAGCTCCAAGAGATTCCACCATTTCAAGGTCCCTCCTGGGGCCAACCGTTGCGAGATTTACCCCAGCAGCCGGTCTCGCAACCCAAACCGCAGCCACAGCAACCTTTATCATCTCTTGGGCAACAGGCACTACCCTCGTTTTCCCCAAAAGATTTCCTTCCCTCGAATCAACCTTTGCCGCCATTACCCCCGGTTGAGCATCGTGACATGGGCGGACCACGTAAATCCACCGACTCCAGCAGCTCTGCCAGCTCCACCACATTTCCAACCGTGCCACCGAACGGGGAACTCACAGCCCTGAATGGTGTTATCGTTCCCGCTCTTGAGGCAGCACTCCAGCGCCGTACCTACAGTCTGAATGCGGCCTTTGCGCGAGCCAGCAACAAGACGGAGAACAAGACTGCTGCAGAAGAGCTTGCACGCCAGCGCCAATTTGCCCACGAGAAACTCAAGCGGTTGGTTGTAAAGGCGGCCGGCGTGTTCAGTGAGATCGAGAAGTGGGACGACGAGGCTCCGGTGGGAATGGGTGGCGATGTGAATGCGTTCTTGGAAGGTTTCTTGGAGGAGGTCCTCGTACGGGTGGAAGCGGAGGATGAGGAGATACCGGTCGGCTCTGGCAGAGGCTGAGGCTGAGCAGCTATTCTCTGTTGTCCATGCTCGACGGCCGCATGTTATACCGCGTCCCTAAGCTCTCTTTGTTTCCCCCCGGGGCAGATCCTGTTCTTAACTGTCCAAGCATCAGCGCTCGCGCTTGCGTCGAGGTTGCGGTAGGTCTATTCCATGGAAGGGCCTCGATTACTCAGTGTATTGTGAAGCGAGAAGCGCACGTAGTGATTACCATACAGGCAGACGTACCATCGATCTTTATTACATGTTTAACCTTTGGTTACTCTTACTCTGGCCTCCCACGTTAAGGATCAGGTAACACCTGTAGCATTCGGCCTACTATGACATGTCCGGACCGGTGGGTTGTTCATGACTGAGGTTGTTTGCTCACAAACTTCTTCCACCTTGATATCGATGCTCATCTGCTGTTGTAAGGGGATTTGTCCTCTCTGTTTCTCCCTGTTTTCATAAATAGAAACCAAGACGGCATGATGTATACGGATATTTCCGAAAGGACGAAGTCTCGGAGGGTCAACGTGGATTGTTACCCGAGCGAGACTTCACCGCTGGACCCTTTGCTCATCATTCTACCGTCTTTCTGCCCCCCATACTATCCTTGCTCCCATTCTGAGAACTCATGTCCAATAGAAAGTAGGCGCTGGTCTGGACCAACAGGTGCGTGAGTAGCCGTATCAACGGCCAAGCTTGTTCATGTTCATAGAGTTGCCACTGCCATTGCCACATATCCCCAGGTCTTCTCGCTACTTCTACGTATTTCTTTCACACCATAGCTACTGTCTAGAGGCAATGGTTGGCTACAGCAATTCACGCTTACCTTATCTTCAACCCTCTCTGAATTTCGTTGACCAGTTGTATCATGTATGAGCTTCTATCACGTTTCCCTCTTGCGGATCTTATCGCTTCTATCATCGCACACCTTGCTAGTCTTGTTCCCATCACTCCCTCCAATCGAGATCTGTTCCTGCAACTCGATTGGAGTACTCCTGCCCACCGCATCCTCCGGCATCTACCATGACTGTTAGTTATTACTAGGACGCGTTCGTCGGCAAATCAGAAGCCGTGTCACTTGTCAGCCATGGGTTGTGCTTTGCCAATTTGCTACTAGCCTTTACGTCTTTCTGATTGCATTTCTCTCTTGCATCGAATCATGTACCAGCATCTCCATCTGCAACGAGCAGACGCTACCCAATGATGGATGGCGGCGCCATCTTGGCTGCTGAAGCATCCTTTCTTGGCCCATGCTACTGTCATGCATTACCACGTCGTCCGTGTCGTTCCCGCCGGATGTGCCAGTTCAGTCCCTCGACAACACGGGGTAAAAGATACATGCCCCTAAAAAGAAGGGTCGTGGGTAGCCTGCTGGCTCGGCTGTGGCGACAATCAACGTGCATGGGAGATACCTTTGTTAGTTCGTTGCTCGGTTTGACTTGCCCAAGCACTACGCAGACTTGAACACTTTACACACCTTTCTCTTGACACATAAATAAGAGTCAATGCCTTGCGCACCGCATGGATAAGGTAACGACCTCCTCAAAGCGGTGAGATTGACTGATTGAGCGGAAGCCTTTTACCCTGGATATTATACTTTAGTGAATCTAGTAGGGTAGGTAGAGCATGGTACGGGTAGCCTCGATGGTTACTTGCCATTGGCATAGTCCTAAGCGGACAGTCCTCTCGCACTACTTAGGTCAGTACTCGATTGTTGAGTCGTTGTTGCATTTGTGTTTTATGTTCTATGTCTTGTGGATTATTATTGTTGTAATGACGACAGACAATCATGCCGGAACACATGATGTTGGTTTTGTATGCATGTCCGGGGTTTTTCCCAAGGCTGGTTTCCTTTGCGCAGCACATCATTGGCTACCGACCGCTGTCCGAGACTTCTGTGCCATTCTTTCATAGTTGAGAGACTCTGATCACAGGCAGTGGGCGAGACACAATATTTACAATGATGGTGGCGCTCAGGGTACAGGGCATCGTGCCGACGTCCGCGCCAGCCGCATTCCCGCATTACAGGTTAAAGTACAGGTCAAATGTTCTGGTCAAAAATAGTGAGCCAGTCTCAGGAGTCGTACAAGTTCTTTTTTGTTGATATCTCCAATTTCTATGGTGCCAACACGCCCCATATTCTAGAGAGAACACTCAGTATATATAGTATATCCCCTTCGCATTTCCACCAACATCACCACCTTTCTTCAGGTTGTGCACCTGCTTCAAGGATGTTGTGGAACAAGGTATATACGTCTACCGGAAGCAAATCAAGCTTCTCGAGTCATATCCTGGGTCCCTTGATCTACGGATAATTCCCGCATGACACGGGTACCAAAAATAAGGTAATAATGATTTGTCCTCGGACTCAGGTGAGGCAGGTCCGGATCTCGATAGAAAATTGCTTAAATCGGCCGGGTCGCGCGCCAGCCACTGTTATGCCCGAAATGGACGATATCTTGAACATCAAGGCTAAGTTCAATGTCGATCTCAGAATCCAGAACTATCCAGAACCCATGGCCATGGCCATGGCATCGTCAGCTTTGCGGGACAACACCCTGCAACACATACATAGAACGGACGTATTCGTCCTCGTTCTTTGGCTTTCTAAAGAAGATCCTAACTGGTTGAAGAAGGAGATCTCTCCTGCACAGTTGATCTCCCAGTCGCAGGTAGGTTCTCTGGCGCAAGCGCAAGGAACTTACCGAGCGCGCGACGTCCCATCTGAACCCTGGCTGTCGCATTGTGTGGCGGTATGAGGCTCGATCGATCAGTCTTTTGATAGAAACATGGGCATTCTAAGAACATGGGGTATCAGTAAAATCTTCACTAGGTCCAAAAGCCGAGGAGGTGGGAAGCTCCAGGTGATGACGTTGGCATACGATGTAAGGTCGTCAGACTGACTACCTACTTCGTACGATGTGGCTAGAAAGAAGCCAATGACTTTGTGGCGTTTTTTTCTTTTCTTTCTGGGGAGACTGGTGGCTGGTGTGGCGGTCTTGGGGGCGAAAAACGCGTGTTAGTTATTAGTAGTTACTTTAGGTCTTTAGGTCTTTAGGTCTTTAGGTAGGTACGGTTGTTCAACGTTCCGCAAGCACAGACGTCGTCGGAAGGGGAGGTCCGACCACTATGACGGTTTATCCCAGGGCATGGGGGGCTTTGGGGAAGCATTCAGAGCGAATTGCTAGCATCGCATCACCGTTGAAAAGACCCACAGGCTACCGGTAATGGGGGGGGGAAAGGACCTTTGCCCAGATATAGAAGTTTGCACCGATCTGTCGCCACGACGCACGTGTGGCGTCAGGGAAAAAGGGCTGATCGTCGTCACTGACATCTGCGCCCCAACCTTACCGCCGAACCCCGAGATCTGCAAAACACTAATCGCACGCACAATGGGGGAACGACCTTTTGACTCGCAGCCTGCCCTGAATCTCTCGACGATAAACCTGGTCCATGTTCCCATCAGTCGGGACTTTCGCAGGGACTTTATGAGTACTATTTCCTACTATCGACTCCACCAAAAGACCCTTGGCCCCATCAGCCCCAATGGTCTGGTCGATCATGTCCTCATCGACACACGGAGCTCTCTATATTTACTTGATACGCCGACACAGTCAGGACCCAGTGGGGTTCCACAAGGGCCGACATGGTCTTTCCCTACCATCGTTTCTTTTCTTAGGATGAATGGTAACCAATACGACCCGAGAGGCTCTAGATCTGGCATCAATTGCTGATCCCCTGTATGGTTGTACCTTTGGCAGAGCGAGCCATGCTCGGGGTGCACCGACGGGGTTCAATTAGTTCGACAGTCTTGGGATATCAGCATTACCGTATCCAGGGCAATGCCTTTACTGTGAACATGCACGCCGCCGCGAATCACATTAGTCTTGCACGAGTGGGCCAGCATGATCTCCTGGTGTAATCCGACGAAGTTGGGGGAGACTCCCCACGGGTAAGGCGGAGCAACCTCCGTCGCTATTGTTGCCACATTCGATATCATTCGGCACAGGGTTTGACATGAACTACCCAAGGGCAACTTCCCCGGACCCTTTTGGGCTCTCTCTAGCTCGAACCTTCTTTGACCAAGCGACGAACAAGGCGGCAGCTAAGTTGCATCAAGGCCAAGCGGCTCCTCGCCGAGCTGCTTGTCGTGACTGGAGAGTAGGTAGGTATTTCATTGGATGGCCGGGTTGAGTGACTACCTTATTGTAGCAATGGAGGGCTGCCCTCCGTTATTGGGAGTTTGGCATCTTGTCGAACAGTCCTTCCGACGTTCCCTGCATGAATCCCACAAGGTACCTTGATCATTAACCATATCGACGAGGGGTCCCTGGTGGGAGGGGGGAACAGGGTCCACATGCGTTATGCTGGGACGTCTAGAAGGATTGCGGGCTAGACCGGATTGTGTGGGACAACTGCTCTCCTCCAATTGCCACCCACTGTATCATCAATGGGGAATTGTTGGTCATCCTAAGCAACCAGCATCACCCATTCCACCAGTAGAGCCAACTTTGCCCACCCTAAGGTAGGTAAGGTAATATACCAATTGACGAGATCACTCACTCACTCCCCGCTACCACACACACATACACATACACACACGCACACACACGGCTCGGCAGGAAAACATATTGACCGTATGATTTCCTTTGGGTTGTTGATTCACTTCACGCTCGACATACCAACCCCATTCGCATCTCTCTGACCCATCATCCATCCCCCGGAATTCCACATTTCCGCCCATCAGTCAGCGTATGTACATCAGGTAGGTCTTGCAGGAAAGCACACAGGCCGGAACCCCCAAACCATCTCCCACCCCCTCTCTGGCTGGTTTCGGGTCATCGTTTGGTGTCACGAACCAATCGTCTTCACGAAACGACGTTTGCCACCCCCGTCAAGGTACAGCACCGGCCATGTCGTGGACTCTGGAGATGTTTTCTTGATTGCGGCTACTGCCGATCAGGCCTGTCAGTACGTCGATCTTTCCAACCATTCTGCTACCTATTCTTGTAAAACCGTTAAGCGGCTGCTATCGGTGACTTTCCCCATTCGTCTGCTGATCTATTTACTGGACATCTCCCAGTTGCAAAGAAAGTGTTTCACTGCAACTGTCCATTCAAAAGACACTCCGTGCCAGACGGTTGCAATCCCGCTTGATCGCTTGAATTTCATTGCCACGAGGGCATTGCTTCTCTCGGACGCTCTTCCTCCCTTCATCGATTCGTTGGCGTGTGTGCCGCCAATCCTGGCCTTAGGTTCTGTTGGAACTGTCAAGCATACCGATTCGGGTCTCCAAGGTCCCGATCACTGCCACTTCAAGACGGTCAGCACTTGGAGTCGCTGGCAAAAAGTAGATAGATAGCAGCTGTTGTCACGAGGTAAATAGCCTCGACATCAACCTGATGGTCTTGCTGCTGCTCGGGGGAGACCGGCTGACATGCAGTTCATATGGGTACAGCACTGGACGGCCCTGCCGGTAATCATCGAGGAAGGAGGAATGAGTGGCAATAGCCGCCAGCCCGGAGGGAAGTTGCCACCAGGGCAACCCTCCGTTGACCCCTCAACAGGAACCGACTTAAGCGAAACGGAAGGCTACCAACCCTCGCGTATGTGCGGAGAGACTGTTGAAAACTTCTCGTGACTTGCTCCAAAATTTCCCCACGTCGCCGCTGATATTCTAGCAGCAAACGCACCGGGCGGCAATGTCTCTTACACGGCCCATTTCCACGGGCCCGCTCTTCAGCACCAATTCCCCGGAGGTCAGCCGTTCAATGTGCCGACCCAGCAGGCCACAGCCTATCTCCCAGGCCGTGGGCAACCGGGTGGTGCTTTCGGCATGTCAGCCATGGCTGGAGCATTACCAGACTATCAGCCGGGGACGCATTCGCACGGTTCACATGAGTCTCAACAAAGGTTCCCCCCCGGCGCCACTCCGACCGCTGGTCTGAATTTTCCAGCACCGCCAATCTCCCAGTTTGCAGGCCAAACGCCGATGAACGCCCAAGGTTTCTCGACTTACCCGTCACAGTTTGCAGCACCGTACCAACACGCAGCGGCAGTGGCGGCCGCGCAGGCTTACGACCAACAGCAAGCTAACCAACAGTCTCACCCAGGAGGGCCGAGTTCAACCCAAGGGTCATACAACGCCTCTTCTTTCTTCCCTGGTCATCAACCGCAACAGCTGCTGTACTACGCTGGACAGTATGGCCCGGGAGGTGTACCACAGCAAGGCGTCCAAGGTGGCCCTCTCCCATCGTCTTACGGTCGAGGATCGAGTCATCACCATGGACAAACAGGATTACCCCATCAAGGAGGAGACTCAATGGGTGGAAGATTTCCGATTTACGGTGGTGTACCGCCGGTCGCTTCGGCGCCCTACTTGTATGGTGCTTCGGGGTCGACGATGAGGTCAAGTGCTCCCGGTTAGTAGATTCACCGTTTGGAGGCGATGCATCCAGCTGACTCCACGACTGCAAAGCACTGCGTAGAGGGTCCACTCCAGGGACTGGTGTGATCCCTTCGTCTCCTCGCGGACCACCTCGAAAACCCAAGCAATCTGGTCATGCGCTCTGGGTCGGAAACCTCCCATCCGGGGCGAACGTGAGCGACCTAAAGGATCACTTCTCAAAGGATGCTACAAAGACCATTGAGAGCGTCTTTTTGATATCGAAAAGCAACTGTGCCTTTGTCAACTACCGTACTGATGCAGCTTGTGCAGCTGCAATGACCAGATTTCACGACTCGAGATTTCAGGGCGTTCGATTGGTTTGTCGACTGAGAAGAAGCTCTACCTCCCCAGCACCAGGGGTTCCGACCGGGCCTGCTGCTCTTGTTCCGGCAATTGCCCAGTCACAGACAGCTTTCGAAGCGATTGCACAGAACCGTCAGATATCTTCTCGCGCCGAGGAGCTGGCCATGGCTGGGTCATCCCGGGAAGGTGAAGGGCCAGCAAAGATTGCTGACAAATATTTTATTATGAAAAGCTTGACAGTCGAGGACATGGAGCTGAGTGTACGCAACGGCATCTGGGCTACGCAAGCGCACAATGAAGAAGCGTTGAACAAAGCTTTCGAGGTGGGGCATCCCCGAACAATCCCACCTACTCATGCTTAATTCAGACAGACTGCCGAGAACGTCTACCTGGTCTTTTCCGCTAACAAGTCCGGAGAGTATTTCGGCTTCGCGCGAATGACCTCGCCCATTACCGAAGCCGCAGCCTCGAGCCTTGATTGGACTCCCAGGGTGGAGCCCGTAATCGATGATCCGGACCTCCCTCGATCGATACCGACCGCATCAACTGAGTTTGCTCCAAAAGGGCGCATCATAGACGACTCGGCCCGGGGAACCATCTTTTGGGAAGCTGACCCCGAAGACGAAGACGTTGCTCCCATGATCGACGGCGAGGTCGACGATGACGAAGATACTAAGAATGCGGAAGATGCTGATGATTCTGCCGCTGCGTCTGGCGGTCAAACCTTTGGCAAGCCTTTCAAGATTGAATGGCTCGCGACCAACCGCTTGCCTTTCTATCGCACCCGGGGGCTGAGGAACCCATGGAACGCAAACCGAGAAGTCAAGATTGCCCGCGATGGTACCGAGCTCGAGACTAGTGTTGGCAGGAGGTTGATTCAAATGTTCCAGACGTCCAGCACCTCTCCAGGGCCGCTACCGCAAAGGGGCTGGTCGCCTTCGAGACCATGTTAAGTCCTCGGCGTGAGTGTTCACGAGGGAAAAGCGCTCATGGTCCATGATCGTGATATTGCCTGCCGGTCAGGCTTACGCTAGCTACGAGCCACATTTGACTCAATGATCCTTTTCGAACCTTTTATCTGTATGACTACGATTAGCCTGTCCAAAAGCGGGGTTATCCTTCGTCTCAACAACAAGCAACGATTCGCCATGCCGTACACGACGTCGAACGACATATTTTGCATGTGTGTACATCACGGAGGCAAGCCGCGCACCTATAGCGCGCTTGTTGCTAATATTCGGTGGCGGCCATTGCGTTGGGCTGCGGGGGAAGAGTCGGAACTGCGGGCATATACACATAGAGGGGATCCGTGGTATGTATACATATAAGATAATGTCAACTGGCTGGTCCTTGTTGCTTTGTTTGTGCGAGCATTTCTACTTGATAGTTAAATTTTAGCTATCGAGTTTTTGTGCTAGCTTTTGGACGTTTTTTCGAACAGTGAGGCATTTGAGATTATTTCGGGCGATACTCGAATGATTGACTACTACTAATGAATGATAACTTGAGAGGGATGTGAACTAAAGCACCACAGGCGTTTTATCCAACAAGAGCAGTCAATGTCCATTGACTTTATCACCTACGTCCATCGTCAAGAACGACCTCTATAGACTCTGGTGTAGAACAATACAAGATCCTGTATCGAAATGGACTAGCCATCATTACCGTTGGGAAATTACCAAGGCCGCGAACCGCCATACCGTCCAGAAAGACCGTGTACCCTCTAGAGCCGAGTAGCCCTCACTTTACCAGCGACATCCGAAAAGCGCATCGCTCTACCAGCCTACGGACGACGTCAATTCCTCTCGCTAATGCCGTCTATCATCCTGTTGCAAGTCTATGGCTCTGACTCGGAACATCGTATCTGTCCACTGTTAGGCCTCACCTATCAACATACTTTTTCAACGTCGAAGAATAACCACCACGAATCCATCCTCAAGACGCGTAAACCAGAGGCGCTACATACGTGAAGGTGCTAGGTGACATATGTGCGTCAATGGGCGGAGACGGCGAAGAATCCAAAGAGGAGGAACATCTTCAGGTGGATGAATGGCCCGGGGGGAAAGAGTACTGGCAGCTTCATCACACCAGAAACCCGGTTAAGGTATAAAGGGGGTTGGCATGATAAAAGCAATAAACAGCGTGCTTGGAGGTTGGCGGAAAAACGACAGATGACCACATCTTTTACTATGATATTCTAAACCCTACCCTACCCGACTTACCCTTTGGCTTCATCGCCACTGTCGAGGAACCCAGCCAGTATCCGCAACATCCAACTACGAACGGGATCCCCCTCACCCCCCATGTCCCAAACAAACACCTGATCCCAATTCCCGTGAAACCCCTCCGCCGACCCACCACCCCTCGAAACTAATCTCACAACGATCCTACTTGCTTGCTATTCTATGCGGAAATAATAAGGGGAATTGAAGAGGGTGGAGTGTTGAGGCTAGAATCGCGACTACTTGGAGAAGTCAAAGAACAGACAAGTAAGTAGCATGCCGAGTTCACGCCCCCATGTCACTTTTATTGAATGTTTTGTTTCGACTTGGATCGAATCGGTCGGTCGAAGCGACATGAGTGGGTGAGTGAGTAGCTGATTGAGTGAGTGCAATAGAGAGCGTTTTTTATTTTTTTGGGAAAGGAACGTGAGATTTAGAGAAACGTGGATGAGTTCCGAGCTATGTACGGCTGTGCGTAAAAAATATTTTCTTGGACGCTGGGGACGGATCGGGGGGGTTTTTTTTTTTGAGACTGAGATGGAGGGAGGATTGGCGGGAGTGAGTGGGTGTGGGGGTGGGAGTGGGAGTGGGAGTGAGAGTGGGAGTGGGAAAGATTGGGGGAGGGGAGAAAGTGGTGAGGTGAGGTGAGGTGAGATGCGGTGAGGTGCGATGAGGTGCGAGAGTGAGAGTGAGAAGAGTGAGAGTGAGAGTGAAAAAGATTGGGAAAGATTGGGGGAGGGAAGAAAGATTGGAAGTAAGTAGCATGCCGAGTCCACGCCCCCATGTCACTTTTATTGAATATTTTGTTTCGACTAGGATCGATCGATCGAAGCGACATGAGTGGGTGCGTGGATGGGTGAGTAGGTGCAATAGAGAGCCGTTTTTTTTTTTGGAAAGAACGTGAGATTTAGAGAAACGTGGAGTCTCGAGCTATGTACGGCTATGTTCAGAAATCTTTTCTTGGACACTGGTGATGAATCGGGGGGGATTTTTTTTTGACTGAGATGAAGGAAGGATTGGCGGGAGTGAGTGGGGGTGAAGGTGGGAGTGGGAGTGGGAGTGGGAGTGAGAATGAGAGTGGGGGTGGGAGTGAGAGTGAGGGTGAGGGTGAGGGTGAGGGTGAGGGTGAGGGTGCGAGTGAGGGTGAG